>OLPO01000181.1_pt1 | contig 56231 bp, 50 predicted proteins | sample 1672831 | NCBI WGS metagenome assembly OLPO01 (sample SAMEA3136728, study PRJEB25190) | human gut metagenome | reverse complement strand
AGCCGCATAGCAGTATTTATTGTAACAGTTATCGCAACTTTTGGAACGATTGGAGCATAAAAACGTCCTGTCCTGTAAGAGTAACCGCAACTTTCCAAAAACAAGCTTATGAAGTGGAAGTTACTTTTTCACTTCAGCTTTGTTGGATTCTGCATGGAAAACAAACGATCTGCTTGATTCATCATTGCCTTTTCAAAAAAGTTCCTGACTTCTCTCGCGTTCGCAAAATTTTTTCCTCGGTTTTTATATTTTCTTTCAAACACCGATAAAGCATATTCCAAAGCCTCACTTGTTGTAAGATATCCTGCGTTCTTACACATTATTTCAAAGATTTTCCCGAGCTCTTCGACATCATAATCTTCGAAGTTTATATATTTGTTGAATCGTAACCGAAGCCCTGGGTTAGAATCAGCGAACCGTGCCATTAATTCTGGATATCCTGCTACAATAACTATAAAGTCGTCCCTATGATCTTCCATGGTCTTTAATAAGGTATCCACTGCTTCTTGCCCATAGTCATTGCCGCTAGTTGAATAGGTTAACGCATATGCCTCATCAATAAAAAGTACGCCACCTAGCGATTTTTCGACTACTTCTTGTACTTTTAAAGCTGTCTGACCTACATAACCTGCTACCAGACCAGAACGATCCACTTCAACAAATTGGCCTTTTGAGAGAATCCCCCATAATCATTGTTCTCCCTCCTGTTTTTTAATTTAAAGGATTAACCTGTAACTCTCTTTTCCCTACTTTCAAACTGCAAGATCCATTGGTAAATCGCTGATGTCTTTCAGCCTCTTTCCTTCAATCAATACATTCAGCATTTCGAGTGCGTCTTCCGCACCGATTTCTTTTACCGCATCTACCAATTCGTAGAGTGCGAAGTGATAAACGCAATCGATGTCTCCTGTTCCTAATGCCAACGACGCAATTCGTGCCGGCATAGGCTCTCCCGTAACAACAACGATGTGTGGAAGATTTCCTTTCCTGTTTCTTATCAAATTAAGAGCCTCTGTCCGGCTATTCTGCGCCCTATCGCTTCTCATTGTCCATTTCGCAGATACTGATGCATGAAGAATAGGCAATCCGCCATTCTTCTTTCTCAGATCAGCCATAGTACATACCGTATCATCGACAAAAACCTGATCCTCATTGATCTCATCGTCTGAAACCGTATCCCGATATACAACAACATCAGGGGCTACCATATAATCATTTCCCATTGATGCCGCAAGCTTTCGGTCATATGCGGTCAATCGGTTCAGATAATCCAGATGCTCATATTGGGCAAAGCTACTCGTTTTCATTGAGTTGCGGTTCCCAAGTTTTGTGATATGCCATACACCTGGTCTCAGATTCTGAAGCTGAGGAAATGTGTTTGTCAGAAATTCCATATTAAGTTGCTCGAATTTTGCACCTGATGTCTGCCCAACAGATTTATCATGAGTTTCAGCCATTAATCTATTAGCGATTCCCAATGCTATGCTTACAGAAAGCTTTGATGATTTATCGGCATTACTTGGGATCCCATTCTTATCGATGGTAAGAACTCCTTCTCGCAGAAGACTTTCATGATACCTTTTCCGTTCTTGAGCTATCAATGATTCCATTATTCAAGAACCTCCTTAATCTTTTCACCAACAGCCTGAGCAACTGGAGGCGGAAACGCATTTCCAATCATACGGCAAGCCGCTGTTTTTCTTTTTCCAAAATCCCAAAAATCTGGAAACCCTTGTATTCTGGCAATCATTCGAGGTGTCAGGCGCGGATTACCTTCAAAACCTGCTTCAGGAGCTTCATTCGCAACACCAAGCCCATCAACGCCAAGTTCCAGCCATGCTTTTCGTGCTCGAACCGGACCAAGATCAGGCCCCCCATGTTTCTTTGAACCACCTACGATTGTTGGAGCGATTTTGTCTGCTTTTGCCGCCCATTCATCAGCGCCACTCCAACCTTTCGCTTTCATCAGATCACTAAGCGTTTGACCAACGGTCTTCGTGTCTTCGGGATGAGGTTCGGGATAACTGAATTGCTTTTCTATATCTTTGCGAATGCCTACTATTACTATCCGCGGCCTAAGCTGTGGAACACCATAGTCCGAGGCCTGAAGAAGTTTTATCTGAGCGTTATAGCCCAACTTATCTAACTGGGCAAATATATTTTCTCTGTAGTCTTCAAAAACAGGATCAAGGAACCCTCGAACGTTTTCTATCATCACAGCTTTGGGTACAATCTCTTCAACAAGACGAAGCATTTCTGGAAAAAGATCTCTTTCGTCATCCGAACCAAGCTGTTTGCCTGCCACAGAAAACGGAGGACATGGAACTCCTCCGGCAAGCAGATCAATTTTAAAACGATACGGCCAGCCGCTAAATTCTTTAATATCGCCACAGATAACATTCCAGTCCGGGCGATTTCTTTTCAGAGTATCGCAGTAGTCTTTCTCATATTCAATTAGGGCGACATGCTCAAAGCCGGCCATTGACAGGCCAAGTGCTTGTCCTCCGGCACCGGCACAGATTTCAATACTGAAAAGCATTATCCTCACAACTCCTTCTTAGGACTAAACTCCATGATGTCTTCTATATTACAATCTAAAGAGGTACATAGCTTTTCCATCGTCTCCATTGAGACATATTCATTCTTGCCAAGCTTTGCAAGAACATTAGAGCTTATGCCGACTTCAGTTTTAAGATCAGTTTTCTTCATCCCTTTATCTAACAATAGTTTCCATAATCGGATGTATTTTACAGCCATATTGTCCTCATCATTCCACTAACACTTTAAAGCCGTTATTTCTTACGTCATATAGCCAAAAAAACAAAAATATACCAAAAATACTATAGCGCTGATGTCCCGCTTTGTAAACTTGAAATCACCTTTTCATGACTTTATCTGATTGATTAGACCATGCTCTTTTGCAACCTTACTCGCCGCTTTTCGTCTTTCCTCACTGTAGGGAGCAGTTCACCTGAGGCTTCTTTACGGAACCATTATATCCCCTGTCACTCTGACAGCTGCCGAACCGCCTCCTGCAGGCTCCGTATTCCAACAATGCGGATCCCTGCAGGGGCCTTCAGCCCCTTCACATTGCTTGCAGGAAGGATCACGGTCTCAAAGCCAAGCTTTGCCGCCTCCTGCACCCGTATATCTGCCATCGTCACCATGCGCACCTCGCCGGAAAGGCCGATCTCCCCAAAGGCCACCGTCTTGTCCCCTGCAGGAAGCCCGCGGTAGCTGGAGAGAATTGCCAGCGCAATGCCAAGATCCAGTGCCGGCTCTGTCTGCCGGATTCCGCCCGCCAGATTGACATACGCATCGTATTCCGAAAGAGGAATCCCCAGACGTTTCTCGAGAACCGCCATCAGAAGGCTTACACGGTTATAATCCGTTCCGGTTGCCTGCCGCTTCGGAAAGCCGAAGCTCGTCTTGCAGACAAGCGCCTGAACCTCTGTCAGCATCGCTCTTGTTCCGTCCATGCTGCAGGAGACCACCGACCCACAGGCATTTTCCGGTCTTCCGGAGAGCATATATTCCGACGGATTTTCCACCTCGCACAGACCTTCCCGCCGCATTTCAAAGATCCCGATCTCGTTGGTGGAGCCGAAACGGTTCTTGACTCCGCGGATGATCCGGTAGGACGCATACCGGTCTCCTTCGAAATACAGCACCGTGTCGACCATATGCTCCAGAACTCTGGGGCCCGCAACCGTTCCCTCCTTGGTCACATGTCCGATGATGAAGAAGGTGATTCCCATCTGCTTTGCAAGTCGGAGCAGAACCCCCGTCGTCTCACGAATCTGGGAAATGCTCCCGGGAGCCGCATCCACGGAAGAATTGTTCATCGTCTGAATGGAGTCGATGACAACCAGTTCCGGCTTCTCCTCCAGAAGGACCTCCGTAATCCGGTCCAGATCTGTCTCGCAGTAAAATTTCAACTGCTCCCCGACCTTTCCGATCCTTCCCGCGCGGAGCTTGATCTGATGAAGCGATTCCTCTCCGCTGACATAAATCACTCTGCGCCCGCTCTCTGCAAGATTTCTGGTTACCTGCAGAAGAAGAGTCGATTTTCCGATGCCGGGATCTCCGCCCACAAGGAGCATGGAGCCTTTGACAATGCCGCCTCCAAGTACTCTGTCCAGCTCGCCGTATCCGGTCGACCAGCGTACCTCTCCCTCGTCGTGAATTTCCGAAAGGGATACCGGTCTTGCCTCCGGAAGAAGCCCCGGCTTCCCGGCCCTTCCCTGCCGAAACGAAGAGGCTGCGGACGGGATCACCCGTACCGGAGCCTCAACCATCGTATTCCATGCATGACAGGCGGGGCACTGCCCCACCCATTTTGCAGATTCATAGCCACATTCACTGCAGTAAAACGCCGTTGTTTTCTTCTTATTCGGCATGCTTCCTATCCTTCTGACTGCCGCGGGCAGCTCTTGTCCTTGTCTTTTCAAACGTCACCTTGCCGTTCCGGCAGCCGATGGTGACCGAATCGCCCTTTGCGAATTCCTCTGCAAGAAGCCGCGTGGACAGCTCATCCTCCACGACGCTCTGGAGTGCACGGCGAAGAGGTCTTGCTCCCATCTTCGGATCCGCATACTGATCGACAAGGTGCTCCTTCAGTGACGGAGCAATGCGAAGCGTAAGTCCGAGCTGCTCCTTTGCACGCCGTGCCAGATCATTGCACAGCAGCGTGGTAATCCGCAGAAGCTCCTCATGCGTCAGTGCATGGAAGACCTCTATGCCGTCAATACGGTTGATGAATTCCGGGCGGAACATCTTGCGCACCTCTGCCATGACTCCCGCCTGCATTTTCTCATATTCCTGCTCTTTGGTAGGCTTCTGGGAGAAGCCGATGCTGCGGGAATCCACAATATTTCTGGCGCCCACGTTCGAGGTCATGATGATAATCGTATTGCGGAAATTCACCTGTCTTCCCTTGGAATCCGTCAGATGCCCCTCGTCCAGAATCTGCAGGAGAATGTTGAAGACATCAGGATTTGCCTTCTCAATCTCATCAAAGAGCACCACAGAATACGGGTTCTTCCGCACCTTGTCGGTGAGCTGACCGCCCTCGTCATAGCCGACATAGCCGGGTGCAGAGCCGATCATCTTCGAAACCGCATACTGCTCCATATATTCCGACATGTCCACGCGGATCATATTCTTCTCGTCGCCGAACACAGCTGCCGCCAGAGCCTTGGCAAGCTCTGTTTTGCCGACGCCCGTGGGTCCGAGGAACAGGAACGAGCCGATGGGACGGTTCGGATCCTGCAGGCCGACACGTCCGCGGCGGATCGCCTTCGACACGGCTTTTACCGCATCCTCCTGTCCGATCACCCTTTTGTGCAGCGTATCCTCAAGACGAAGCAGCCGCTCGCTCTCTTTCTCGGTGAGCTGGCTGACCGGCACCTTGGACCAGACAGAAATCACGCCCGCAACGTCCTCTGCCGTCACAAGCGGCAGCTCCTTCTCCTTTGCCTGCTCCGCCGGCTGCCGGAGCAGCTTCTCAAACTGCTCCTGAAGCTGGTCGTAGCGCTTTCTGGATGCTCTTGCCGCGCGAAGTCTTCCGTCGACGACGGCCTTTGCAAGCTTCTCATCCTCTGCGGCAAGCTTCTTCTCAAGTTCTGCCAGAGGGTCACTTTCCTTCTTCACCGGATTCTTCAGGCGAACCGCAGCGCAGGCTTCATCAATGACATCGATGGCCTTATCCGGAAGGTTGCGGTCGTTGATATAGCGCTGGGACAGACGAACCGCCTCCTCCATGGCCTCCTTACTCACATGGACCTGATGATGCTCCTCGTAGCGTGGCACGATTCCCTTCAGAATCTCCAGCGTCTGCGCTTCATCGGGCTCCTCCACCTGAACTGGCTGGAAACGTCTCTCCAGTGCGGCATCCCGCTCAACATACTTGTGATACTCATTGATGGTCGTCGCACCGATCATCTGAATCTCGCCCCTTGCAAGGGCGGGCTTCAGAATGTTCGAGGCATCAATGGAGCCCTCTGCTCCGCCGGCCCCGATCAGCGTGTGCATCTCATCCACAAACAAAATGACATCGCCCGCATTCCGGACCTCTTCGATGACGCCCTTAATGCGCTCCTCAAATTCGCCGCGGTATTTGGAGCCTGCCACCATGCCGGACAGATCCAGCGTAAGAAGGCGCTTTCCCTGCACCGAGGCCGGAACCTCTCCCCGGACAATCTTCTGTGCAAGTCCCTCTACGATGGCCGTTTTGCCGACGCCGGGCTCACCGATCAGGCAGGGATTGTTCTTTGTCCTTCTGGACAAAATCTGAATCACCCGCTTCATTTCCGTCTCGCGTCCTACCACGGGATCCATGGCCCCGCTCTCCGCCTGGGCGGTCAGATCGCGGCTGTACATCTCCAGCATATTTCTTCCGCCGGCAGCGCCGTCCTGGCCCTGCTGCGGATCGCCGGTCAGATCCTGCCGGTGCTCCTGCAGATTTACCCCCATTGCCGCCAGCGTTTCAAAATAAATCTTCGGAACGTTTGCTCCCGCAGCCTCCATCAGCTTCAGTGCTACGTTCTGACGCTCCAGAATGGTTGCAAGAAGAAAGAACTCCGTTCCAAGCTCCTTCACATGATATTGCTCTTCTGCAAGCTCCATGGCGCCATCCAGGATGTCGCGCAGCCGGGGAGTATACCCGTCCCGGTCCATGACTGCAGTCTTTCCCTCCTCCAGACGAAGCGAGGAAATCATATCCTTCAGCTTCTCTTCGGTAATTCCGTTGTTCTTCAATACCTGAGAGGCAACTCCTGCCTGCTCCCGGATCATGCCAAGAAGCAGGTGCTCCGTTCCGACATATCCGCTTCCGTTCTCCTTTGCCGCTTCTTCGGCAAGGCGGAGAACCTCCCTGGCATTTTGTGTATAAGGAATGCTCATACTCTTCCAAACCTTTCTCTTTCTTCCGTCATTTACTCATCTTCCGGCTCTTCATCCCCGGATCCGGCTCCCGCCGCAGCCTCTGCCACACAGGCTTCATACTCGTCAAAAATCCGGTCCACAAGCTCATGAAGATCCTTTCTGGAAAGTCCCCGGCAAAGTGCCTCAGCAATTGCCTCCTGAAGCTTTCCGCGAACCGCCTCCAGTGCTCTTTGCTTATCCGAATCCACGGATATCACCGCACCTCTTCTCCGGTCCACCTTGACAAAACCTTCCTGCTTCAGCACCGTGTAGGCCTTGTTCACCGTGTGCATATTGATTCCAATCTCATCCGCAAGCTGCCGCACCGAGGGCAGCACCTGTCCATCGGTATACTGCAGGGTGGCAATTCCCATAATAATCTGGTTGCACAGCTGCTGATAAATTGCCTCATCACTGCTGAAATCAATCTCAATCAGCATACTCTCGTCCTTTCCCATCCGCTGCCAAAGGGCCGCAGCAGACAATTCTGTCCCTAAAAGGCGCATAAGCAAAAAAGCGCCATGTGCTATACATTGTATAACACATGGCGCTCACATTCAACCAGTGGTGATTTCGTCAATATGGAATCAAAGGTCCCTCAAAGACTTTTCTCCGAAAATCTTATTCGTCCTTGTCATCCAGCTTCAGGAAATCATAGTCGAAGTCGTCATCTGCGAAGTTCTTCGCAGGCTGCTTCCTTGCAGGAGCTGCCGGACGGGCTGCAGGTCTTACTCCGTATCCGTCATCTCCGGAAGGACGAACCGGTCTTGCTGCCGGACGGGACGCTCTCGGATCTCTGGAATCCTCGCCGCGATCCAGTCTTCTTGCACCGGAAGCATAGGCATCCTCGCGGCCCCTTCCGCCTCTCGGAGCTGTGCCGTTGCCGCGTTCTCTTGCACGAAGGGACTCCACGCTGTCCGCTCTGCTGTTATTTCTTCTCTGATCTCTGCGCTCCATCGTCAGATCGCGCTCTCTGCGTCCGTTTGCCAGTGCATCCTTAAGCTTCAGCACCAGAACAATGCAGATGACAGCAAGAATCGCTGCCGCTGCGGCAAGAGCTACGAGGAAGACTCTGTACTTCGCCTTGACCGAAGCCGCCTCCTTATTGGCAGCGGTAACATCATCCTGAAGCTTGCCGATGTCCGAAATCTTCATTCTCTGGCCGGCATTGTTGTCATACAGATAATAGGTGTTCTCCCCATTCTCATCGGGAGCAAGCACCACCTGATATCCGCCGGTATCCTGCTCTGCTGCCTGCGCGGCATTCGCTGCAGCCTCATCCGTAGCTTCCGTGGTTGCTTCGGTAGACGCCTCGGTTTCTTCCGTAGATGCTTCCTCCGAAGAAGTCTCATCCTCGGATACCGTCAGGAAATCGCCGCGGACGTAGCCTGTCGTTCCATTGCTTAATGTCACCTGATACCAGGTTGCTCCGGAATCGTCGGTTGCCGTCTCTCCAACGGTTACCGTATCCCCTGTTGTTACGGTGCCGACCTGGCTGGAGGAGGAGCTTGCTTCGCTCCGTACGTTGATGTCACTGCCGGTTACCGTACCGGTTGCTGCCAGAGAAACAAGTCCAAAGGCAGGCGTTGCGAACGATACTGCTGCAGACAGCGCTGCCGCTGCGGCAATCGTTCTGATTCGATTCAGTTTTGATTTCATGATTACCTTCCCTGCCGCTTCTGCGGCAACATACGGTTAGAAATATGTGACTTGCAACATTACACAGATAGACGTAGAATATCACATTTTTTCTGAAAAAGCACCCTTTTCTTCAGGCCTGGTCAATGGCCTTGCCGATGTCATGCCGATAGTACGCCTTGTCAAAGGATACCAGCTTCACGGCTTCGTAGGCTTTTGCCCTTGCTTCCTTCAGGGTTCCCGCCAGTGCTGTCACGCCAAGAACGCGTCCGCCGCTTGTCACGGTCTCGCCGTTCTCATCAAACTTTGTTCCCGCATGGAAGCAGAACAGATCGTCCCTGCCATCGAAGTTCTCAAGCCCCGTGATAACCTTCCCCTTCTCATAGGAGGACGGATAGCCGCCGCTTGCCAGAACAACGCAGACTGCCGCATTGTCCGAGAATTTCAGATCAATCTGATCCAGTGTCCCGTTCATGCAGGCTTCAAAGACATCAATAATATCGGTTTCCATTCTGGGCAGAACCACCTGTGTCTCCGGATCGCCAAAGCGTGTGTTGTACTCAACAACCTTCGGACCATCCGCCGTCAGCATCAGACCGAAATAAAGGACGCCCTTGAATTCTCTTCCTTCCTCCCGCATTGCATCCACGGTCGGCTGGAAAATGGTCTTCCTGCAGATGTCCTCCACATCTTTGGTAAAGAACGGGCTGGGGGAAAACGTTCCCATTCCGCCGGTATTCAGACCGGTGTCTCCATCTCCGATTCTCTTATGATCCTGCGAGGAGCTCATGAGACGATAGTTCTTCCCGTCCACAAAGGCCAGTGCGGACACCTCACGCCCGGTCATGAATTCCTCGATGACAAGCTCATTGCCGGCAGAGCCAAACTTCTTATCCAGCATGATCGTGCGCACGCCTTCCTTCGCTTCCTCCAGCGTATTGCAGATCAGAACCCCCTTTCCGAGAGCAAGACCGTCTGCCTTCAGGACAATCGGAAGCTTTGCCGTCTCCAGATAAGAGATGGCAGCATCCGGATCCGTAAAGGTCTCATACGCCGCCGTGGGAATTCCGTATTTTTTCATAAGGTCCTTGGAAAATGCCTTGCTGCCTTCAATGATGGCCGCATTTTTCCTGGTTCCGAAGATCTTAAGGCCCGCCGCTTCAAACGCATCAACAATTCCGGCGCACAGAGGATCGTCCTGGCTGCATACCGCAAGATCAATCTCCTTCTCCTTTGCAAATGCAATCAGGCGGTCAAACTCCATGACGCCGATCGGTGCACACTCCGCAATTCTCGCAATTCCGGCATTTCCCGGTGCACAGTAGAGCTTCTCGACCCGCTTTGATTTCATGATGGACGCCGCAATCGCATGCTCGCGTCCGCCTCCTCCAATCAAAAGTACCTTCATAATCAGCCTCCGCTGCCGCAGTCTTCCTGCAGCATTTTCTCTTCCTTACTCTCCGATCGGAATCTGTCCATCTGCAATCATATCAATTGCCTTCGGAAGAATGATCCACTCCGCTTCCTTCATCACCTTCTGCTGCAGCTCCTTGGGTGTGATTCCGTCCGGAATCTCCACCGCCTTCTGCAGGAGAATCTTCCCGTGGTCCAGATCCTCGTCCACAAAATGAACTGTCGCGCCTGTCACCTTGACGCCGCGCTCAAGAACCTTCTCGTGCACGTGCAGCCCGTAAAAGCCCTTTCCGCAGAAGGACGGAATCAGTGCAGGATGAATGTTGATGATCCGATTCGGATACGCCTTTACCACCTGCGGCGGAATCGCCACAAGGCATCCCGCAAGAACCACAAGATCCGCTCCGGAAGCCTGAAGTGCCGCAAGAAGCGCATCGTTAAATTCCTCTCTGGATGCGAAATCCTTCGGAGAAAGGACCTGGGAAGGGATCCCTGCCTTCTCCGCCCGCTCGAGCGCATACACGCCCGGGTTGTTGGAAATCACACGGACAATCTCTGCTCCGTGAATGCTTCCATCCGCAATCCGGTCAATGATTGCCTGCAGGTTTGTGCCGCCGCCTGAAACGAGAACCGTCAGCTTCAGCATAACTCAACGCCCTTTCTGCTCTCTGCCTTCGTATTGCCGCCTGCATCCACATGCGCAGCATCCTCTGCCGCAACAATCTCACCAATCACATAGGCATGATCGCCTGCAGACTCCGCAGCCGCAATCACCTTATCCTTATCCTTCGGATCAATGGCAAGGCACAGACCGATTCCCATGTTGAAGGTGTTGTACATAACATGCTCGTCAATTTCGCCGACCTTCTGCATCAGCGGGAAAATAGCCGGAATCGGATAGCTGTTCTTCTGAATCCGGGCCACCGTTCCGTCCGGAAGCATGCGCGGAATGTTCTCATAAAAACCGCCGCCTGTCACGTGGCTGCAGCCCTTGACCCGGACACCTGCCTTGCGGATTGCCTTCATCGCATGAACGTAAATTCTTGTCGGTGTCAGAAGGACGTCGCCAAGTCTTGCGCCGCCAAGCTCCTCATAGGTCTTCTCCAGAACCTCTCTGCTCTCGATATCGAACACCTTCCGGACCAGGGAAAAGCCGTTGGAATGAACACCACTGGAGGCAATGCCGATCAGCATGTCGCCAGCCTTGATGTCCTGTCCGGTGATCATTTCCTCCTTCTCCACAACGCCCACGGAAAAGCCTGCAAGATCATATTCCTCATCCGGCATAATCCCTGGATGCTCTGCCGTCTCACCGCCAAGAAGCGCGCTGTCAGCCTGTACGCAGCCCTCTGCAACGCCCTTTACGATGGTCGCGATTTTCTCCGGAATGTTCTTTCCGCATGCAATATAATCCAGAAAAAACAGAGGATCTCCGCCCGCACACGCAACGTCATTGACGCACATGGCAACGCAGTCAATTCCTACGGTATCATGACGATCCATCAGAAATGCCAGCTTCTGCTTGGTTCCGACTCCATCGGTTCCGGAGAGCAGAACCGGATTCTTCATCTTGCTGATCTGTGAAAGATCAAATGCACCGGAAAATCCGCCGAGTCCTCCCAGTACCTCCGGACGCATGGTGGTTTTCACATACTGCTTCATAAGTTCTACCGATTTGTAGCCTGCCTCAACGTCTACGCCGGATGATTTGTAATCAAGTGCCATGAATGCTCCTCCTTTGGTTATCCCTGTTTATAACAATACCGATGAGTTATTTTGCATATCCCTTGTAACCGGTCTCCTGCAGCTTCTCGTCCTTCGCCTTTACCTCTGCCTCCATGGACGCCGTGAAGTCCTTCAGCTTCGCAAGCAGCGCTTCATCCGAAACCGCCAGAATCTTTGCAGCGAGAATGCCCGCATTCTTGCCGCCGCCGATTGCTACCGTCGCAACCGGAATGCCGCTCGGCATCTGCACAATGCTGTAGAGAGAATCTCTTCCGCCGAGAGACGTCGTATGCATCGGAATTCCGATGACCGGCATCGGGAAAAGCGCAGCGCACATTCCCGGAAGATGAGCTGCCATTCCTGCTCCTGCAATAATGACCTTGATGCCGCGCTCCTCGGCGCCCTTCGCCCATTCGAAGAAAACATCGGGCTCACGGTGTGCCGAGATGATGTGCATCTCATAGCTGATGCCGAACTGATCCAGCACCTCCGCTGCCTTGCTCATTACGCTCATGTCGGAATCCGACCCCATTACGATACCTACTGTTGCCATATGCACCTCCATTCAGCAATCTCTTTCAGTTCTCCTTCAGGGAATCCAGGGGAGCGTTCAGCTCCTCTGTCCCGGGAAGAACAAATCGACCATTCTCCAGAATCATCTCCGATGTGCCGTCTTTATGAATCGCTTCGATCCCTCCAAGCTCCGCAAACGGAATGGTAATATCCGTGTGGCAGCCAAAATACGCCTTTTCCGGCTCGGTATCCCGAAGTCTTGAGAAGTCATTCTCCTTCGCAACAATCCGCTTTCCGTCCGGGTTGAAGCTCTCATTCTCCTCCTCATCGCTGTAGCAGGTATCTCCTACCGCAAAGTGAGGCCCTGTCTTCTCCGCAATCAGAATCGGAAGCCGGTCTGTGATGCCATAGCGGATTCCTTCTGCGTAGGCAGTTGTATTCGTTCCGATCGCGCACTCTCCCATGGGAAGAGTTTTGTGGTGAAACAGGATATTCTCTTCGATATAAGCACGTCCCTTTTCCGGTCCGTTCTCCTCCCCTGCAAAATTATCACAGGAATAGTCGCAGACACAGCCGTCCGCAAAGGTCAGGGACAGATTTTTGAAAAACAGCCCCTCCAGATAGACCCCGGAAACCGCAAGAACGCCCTCCGTCCCCTTCAGAACCGGCGAAGTGAACACCTCTCCCACAGGAATGTTAACATCTGCCACGCAGTTTTCAAAAATGGTTTCCCGGGAAGGATCCTTCAGCTTCCAAAGATTTACGGTAAGATCCGTCGGATTGCCGCACCGCCCGGTCACATGAAGCCGGTCCGCCCGGTCCAGCGCCGCAATCAGAATGCTCTGAATCCGCTGATACGTTTCATAATCCAACGTGTTAATTCTCAGAACCGCATCGAAAATATCCTCGTAGGCTGCTCCCCTTGGATTTCCCTTCTCAATCGAGGGAAGTGGGAACGAAATAATGGTAAAACTTCGGTTCTTCCCGATCACCGCATCGTTATAATAGCGGCTTGCAACCTGGCGGAAGCGTGAAATCAGCTTCTGCTGGCCCTTGTCAAAGGAGGTCTTGGCATCTCCGCTGACCGGTGCAAACGGCGTCTCGCCGAACACCTCCATCACAGCAGGCCCCGCATAGAGAACCGTTTCTTCCTTCCATCTGCGATAAGCTGCGGCAAGTGCCTCCACTCTTCTTCCCGCAAGATCGTCATCCAGAAGAAGCGCCAGATCCTCCCGATGATCGTATCGATACTGCGGATTGGCATCCGCTCCGCAGCAGCCTGTGCGCTCTGCTTCATGCAGACCGAACAGGCTCTGCGTCTCCCGGTAGCAGATACAGGTCTTGTCCATTGCCTCAAAATTATGGAGAGAACGCAGAATCATCCGTTCAAAGCCAAGATGCCAGATGAGTCCCACTCTTTTTTTGGAGTCCAGATCCTTTCCGCCTGTGATGAAACCAATCCGATAGCCCTCTGTCCAGGTGTCTGCCATCCGGCCGATCTCCCCCTCCGAAAGCTCCTGCAGGTGCTGCCAGGTTCGAAGCTCGTTGTCGGTAATATACTCGCCCGTGCGGTACAGGTAGCGCGGATCCGAAAGGTCACTGCCTTTGAGGATATCAAGAAGCAGGTCATGGTAATCCGCATTTTCTCCGACGAGCTTGTGCTCCACCTCAAGAGAAAGCTCCTGCTCCAGATAATCCTGCACATAGCTGTGCAGAATGCTCCGAAGACTCTTCAGCGGAGGAATTCCTGTCAGGCATGCCTCCTCCGGGTTTCCGCCGCTCTCCTTACAGGTCCGATACTGCTCCTCCTCCACGGAAAAAGCTGTGTACACCTCCAGAAACAGCTCCAGGCGAATCCGGATCTCTTCCTCATTTCCTTCGTACAGGAACGGAATCATGCTGCGGAGCTCATACACAAACGCCGCCGCATATCGTCCATACTCCGTTCCGAATTTCAGGGCGCAGTACGCAGGATTTGCAAAGCTCTCTCCATAATGCTCCGGCAGAATATCCGCATACAACGCACGGTTATGCTCCTGAAGAACAGAAAGCTCTGCTTCCTCCGCCCGTCCATCCAGAACCCAATGATACTCATCCAGAAAAAGCACAAGAAGCTGCAGCGCGCTGTCAAAGAAGTCCTCTGCCCTCGCGGAAACCGGGCATTTTTCCTCCGCCGCAAGCTCCCGGATCCGTGCTTCATCCAGTTCAAATAATTCACTCATTACTCATGCTCCCAAATACATCACCACAAAGCCAAAGGCCAGAACCAGCCCGTTTAACAGCATGCCAAGATAGGAAGTCAGATAAAATTTCTCCGGCTCCCTTCGGGACAAAATTGCCAGAATCATGCCTGCCAGAGAGAAAAAAAGACATATAAAAACGACGCCGCCATAGCGCAGCTGCGCCTGACCGCCGTTCTTATATGTCAGATAGACCATGATGCTGCAGGAGAGCAGTGAAATCCCTCCCAGTATCACTGACAAAAGGGCGTTGACCGACTGCTCCCGGCTGCTGAATAAATGTCCATGAGGCTTTCTCAATTAATGTACCCCATATTCCTCGTAGTATTTGCGGAGCGCTTCCTTCATGTCATCGTTCAGAAATGCCTCGGTCTCGCCTTCCTTCGGCGTTCCAAGATAATCCATGACATCCTGCATGGTTACGATTGCTCCTGCAGGGAAGCCGTATTTCTCCTTAATCTCATCCAGTGCGGAAACCTTCCCCTCCAGACCGACCTCCATACGGTTCAGAGAAACCATCAGTCCGAGAATCTCCACATCTGCCTGTGCGCGAAGAATCGGAACCGTCTCCGCCATCGATGCTCCGGAGGTGGTAACGTCCTCAATGATCACCACGCGGTCTCCATCGCGAAGCTTACTTCCAAGAAGGATTCCGGTGTCCCCGTGATCCTTGACCTCCTTACGGTTTGCGCAGTAACGGATGTTCACGCCGTATATCTTACTGATGGCCATCACTGTGGCCACTGCAAGCGGAATGCCCTTATAGGCAGGTCCGAACAGAATGTCAAAATCCAGACCATACGTATCATGAATGGCTCTTGCATAATACTCACCGAGACGGATCAGCTGTCCGCCGTTCTGATAAGCACCTGCATTCATGAAAAACGGAGACTTGCGTCCGCTCTTTAAGGTAAAATCCCCGAATTTAAGGACACGGGAATCCAGCATAAAATCAATAAAATCCTGTTTGTACTGTTCCATGGATATCCTTCCTTCCGCAGTCTGACCGCTGCTCTTAACCAAGTGCCGTGCGAAGATCCTCGATCATATCAATCGTTGCCGCTCTTGCCGCATCCGCAAAGCCATCCTCGCCGAAGCGGGCATACTTCTCCTTCTTGTAGGCCGCAATGATTCCTCTGGAGGAATTGACAATTGCGCCGTTTCCGTCCTTGTCAAAGAAGCCGGACAGATCCTTTGCCGTTGCTCCCTGTGCTCCGTACCCGGGTGCCAGGATAAAGGTATGCGGCATCAGCTCACGAAGCACTTTCGCCTGCTCCGGATAGGTTGCTCCGACCACTGCTCCCACATTGCTGTACGCGCCGTCCATCGACTGCTCGCCCCACTCACGGACCTTTTCTCCGACCACCTCGTACATGTGGCGGCCGTCCTCGGTCTTAATGTCCTGAAACTCTCCGCTGGAGGGATTGGAGGTCTTTACCAGAACAAAGATGCCCTTGTCCTCCTGATTGCAGATATCTACAAACGGTTTGATTCCATCTGTTCCAAGATAAGGATTTACGGTTGCAAAATCCTCATAAAACGCACGGATTCTGTGTCCGCCGATCTCAACTCTTCCAAGGTGAGCTCTCGCATATGCCTCCGAGGTCGATCCGATGTCTCCGCGCTTCACGTCACCGATCACAATCAGCCCCTTTTCCTGACAGTAGCGAACCGTCTTCCAGTATGCGATCATCCCCGGAATTCCGAACTGCTCATACATCGCAATCTGCGGCTTCACCGCAGGAACCAGGTCTGCAACCGCATCCACAATCTCCTTGTTGAAGCGCCAGACCGCCTCTGCCGCGGTGCCAAGATCCTCGTCATAGGTCGCATCCTCCACATGGCGGGCAGCATCCTTTAACAGCTGCTCCGGAATAAAGCTCATCTGCGGATCCAGTCCGACAACCACCGGTGCATTCTTCTTACGGATTTCTTCGATCAGTTTTGAAATCATAGTTTCCTTCCTTGCTGCGGTCATGCATGGACCGCGGATATTCGGTTGCAGTATAACGCATGGCTCACAGCCTGTGCAACCTGTTATCTTGTACTTAAAAAAACTTGCTCTCTCTTTGCCTTCTCATCTCCCGGATAAGACGCCAGATAGGTATCCATCAGAGCCTTGGCCTGTTCAAAATTACCCAGGTGCTCGTACGCCACGATTTCATTAAAGGAAAGGCTCTGCAGGCACTCCGCTGCGCCAAGCTTCTTCCCGTTCTGAAACGCCTCCAAGGCAGCATCGTAAGCCTCCATCTTCATACAGCAGAGGCCCAGCTGATTATATACCTCCGGATGCGTCGAGTCTGAGGAAAGAAAGGTTTTATATACATTGGTCGCGTAATTGAAATCTCCCAGTGCCTCATAGGTTCTGCCCAGCATCAGAACGACCTTTTCATCTGTATTGCTCTGCATCTGCTCCAGATTGGTTCTTGCCGTTTCATAGTCTCCGACATAATAGGCAATCCGGCCCCGGTCATAACTGCTCATGCTGTCAGAATCCTTATCAAGGGCATTCTGCAGGTATACCTTTCCCTCGGTGTCATATCCATTCTGCAACATCGCCGAATAAACAGAAAGCAGACGATCATAATTGGATGGCTCCAGCGCAATTGATTTGGAGAAATCCTCCTGCATCCCGTCCGTGTCGCCCATCTGCATTTTCACCGCGCCGCGAAGCTCAATGGCATCGGCATCCTTCGGACGCAGCGTCACGATGGCATCGTAAACCTTCAGCGCAGCCTCGTAATCTCCGAGCTTGTCATAGCAGGAGCCCAGGTAATAATTGATGTCGTATTCCGTATCCCCCGGAACAATTCCGGCCTCGGAAAGCGCTGTCTCAAAGGCAGCTGCGGCCTTGTTGTAATCTCCAAGTCCCATCCAGGCAATCCCAAGACGCCGGTAATTCTCTTCGCTTCCCTCTCCGCCATCGATCTTCTGCTGATACAGATCGGCAGCCTCCTGATAGGAGCCTGCTTCCAGAAGCTTGTCTCCCTGCGATTCCTCACCCTCCGTATTGATCCCCGGAGCCTTTGCACAGCCAAAGAGAAGGCAGGGCAGAAGACATAAAAGAAGCAGCGTCTTCTTTCCTGAGATTCTCCCTTTCCGGCAGTTCTTGTTCTTCTCTTTAAGCGTTTTGCATTCCATCCTTGGTCTTTCCTGTTTCTCCGGTTTCCCCTGCCTCTGCCCGTTTTCTTCCCGGATGAAGCTCAGGCATCTGTACCAGTACAATGGCAGAAGCCATCAGCACGCAGCCAAAAAGCTCTCTCCCTGACATCGTCTGATGAAGAATCAAAAAGGCAGAAACCGCACTGATGACGGATTCCAGCGACATAATCAGAGACGCAATGGCAGGATCCGCTCCCTTCTGTCCGACAATCTGCAGCGTATATGCAATTCCACTGGAGAAAATACCCGCATACAGCAGAGCAAGAATTCCCGCCATGGACACACCGGCCAGCGACATCTCTCCCCGTGCCAGCGCAATGACAGAGCCGAGCACGCCGGTTGTAAGAAACTGCATACAGGATAATTCTACCCCATCGGTCCGAACGACGAAATGGTCAATGCTCATAATCTGCAGAGAGAACATAAGAGCACCGCCAATCAATATCAGCTCCCAGCCCCCGATTCCAAAGCTCTCATTCGGCTTCATACACAGAAAGTACAGTCCGACTGCGGAAATGGCTGCCGAAACCCAGACCTTTGCCTTGCTTCTCCGTGTGAAAAGGAAAGAAAGAATCGGAACCATGATGATGTACAGTGCCGTCAGAAACCCTGCTTTCCCGACCGATACATGCGGAATTGCCGCCTGTTGAAGCCAGGAGGCTGCCGTAAGCACCACGCCACAGACCATTCCTCCGATCACAGACTGTCTGTGATCAACCGGCTCCACCGTCCGGTCGCCCTGCGCAATTCTGCGCCTGCGCATCCGCTCTCTTGCAATGACAAGAGGCAGCAGCACCACAAAGCCCATCAGGAAGCGAATCCCGACAAAGGCAGAAACCGGAATCTCATCGCTGCCGATTCTCTGTGCCACAAAGGCGGTTCCCCAGATCAGTGCTCCCAGGAAGCAGCAGACCGCATTCCGAAGCGGCATTTTCCCGGCTGTCGTCCTATTTTCTTCCATATGCTGATGATTCCTCAATCCTCTTCAAATTCAGCGATGACATAAAAGCCGCGCTCATTCTCTTCTATCGTTTTCACAATGCCTTCTCTGGCCTTCAGCCGTTTCGTAAAAGGGATATTCCCGCTCATTGCAAGAGAAGGATCAATCGTATAGTAATAGTTGCTGGGAAGCAGTCCTTCCGTGACCGTCACCTTCTGTCCCTCCTGCAAAAGTCCCGGACGTTCCATCTTGAATTCCATTTCCCGTTTCATTCTACATGCCTCTGTGCATACTCTATGTGCAGTACACCTGTAGGGTGCAACAAAGCGCACCGTACAAGCGGTGCGCCTACTTGTTACATCTGCTGTTATGTTTTTCCTATTCCTGTGCGCCGCCGGCACCGTTTGCATTCGCTGCGCCTGTACTCCCCGCTGCTCCTGCTGATGTGCCGTTTGCATTCGCCGTTCCGGTACTTTCCTCTGCTCCTGCTGATGTGCCGTTTGCATTCGTCGTTCCGGTACTTCCCTCTGACCCGGCTGATGACCCGGTGCCTGCCGCTTTCCCGGATGCTGCGGCACCTCCTGCCGTCACCTCAGGAAGCTGTGCAAGCAGTGCATTTGCTTTGGTCGTATACTCCGATGATGCATCCTTCGCCGCCAGATTTGCAATCACAGCCTTTGCCTTGGTCACATATTCCTCCGCAGAGGTATTGTTGTCATCAGACGAACCGTCCTTCGCCGCCAGATACAGCTGATAATAGGAGTTTGCCAGATAGTACTGGCGCTTCGCCCAGGTCTGTCCGGTCTGATCCTGTTTCTCAAACTTATTCGCAGTCTCCAGATCCTCTGCAGCCGCCGCATAATCCGGAGTGGACGCCTCATACGCTGTAATTCCGGAATCCGCAAAGGTCTGCAGAATCTCAGCGCGAAGAAGCGGATACAGATCGTTGTACAGCTTTGTATAGGCATCGGACATTCCCTCCGTTGCCGTCTCCGGGTCGATCTTCGCCAGGGCCTTGGCTGCATCTGCAACCTTCACCGAATCCTCCACGTAGAGCGCTGCACTCTCCATCAGCACATCCGTCTTGTTCTCTCCCCCGGAGGCCGTGTTCTTCTCCTGCTCCTCCTGCAGATCCTTCAAATCCGCATTCAGCTGCTCCACCTGACTCTGCAGATCGGTGATCTGAGAATCCTTGCCGTCCGACTGGGAGGAAATCTCCCGGATCTGCTTCTGTGCATCCGTTCGTATGGACTGGATTCTGGTGGGCATGATGACAAACGCTACCATTGCAGCGCCCACAAGAAGCCCGATCACCCCGCCGTAAATCCAGGAAGGAATGCCAAAGCCGTCTACACCCGGATTTCTTGCGTTAACCGGCTGAATAATGGTCTCATTATCTGCCGTGTATTTGATGACACTGCCAACCTTCGGTTTCTTCGGCTTTCCATTCCTGCCGCGGGGCGCCTGCGCATCCGCACCGGTAGTGGCCGTCTTAACCGTCCGGACATTGGCCTTGTGCATCGCATTCTGTGCACCCGCCTGCGAGGCACCCTCCGGCTGAAGCTTCGAAAAGACCTCCTTCCGGTAACGAAGGGTGGTCGTGTTGTTCACATCCAGAAGAAGGCAGCGCTGCAGCTCTTTGTCAGCCCGCTTGTACTGCTTGTTCTCAATATAAAGCAGCGCAAGGAGCTGTCTTGCGCGCAGATAGCGCGGATTCACCGACAGCACCTTCTTCAGCTGCAGAACCGCAACGTCCAGATTATCGGTATAGCAGCATTCCAGAGCGTGATTATACCTCTCGATCGAGCTGTCAAGATTCTCCATCGTCTGTTTGCTTGCCTGAACCTGTGCCAGATACTCCGCCCCGAGATTCTGCTTGCGGTGAAGTCTCTCGTCGTTGATGTTCTTGGAGATCACCCACTCCGAAAGTGCCGCAACCGTCTCTCCGATCTCGTAGTAAATGAGACCGAGAAGATTCCTGGCATCCAGGTTATCCTTGTTGAACCACAGACTGTTCTTCAGCGACAGGATTGCACCGGAAAGATCCCGTACCTGTGCCTTCTGCAGCCCGTCATTATACAGATAATTGGACGTATATATAATTTTCTTATAAGTGCCTACATCCGCTCCGCAGTTCGGACAATGATCCGTCTTATTGAGCTCGCAGCCGCATTTGAAGCAATACATTGATTACATCCTTATGTTGTGTGCCGGAGAACTCTCTGCTCCGTATACGCCGTCCTTTGTCATCTTCAGCATGACGTCAACCATATCCTTCATATCCTGGTTGTAAATTGCATTCTCGACATCGCTGATTTCAAGACTCGGATGAAATTTCTTGATCTCTTCATCAAAATTGATCATACGTCACCTACCTTCGCAGCTCTTTCCTCTGCAGCCGGCTGCAGGTCTTCCTTCCGCCTCCGGTTACAGATTCTTCATCTGCTGCAGCATCGCATTCACCGACTCATACTGCAGGCGGTAATTCTGCTGCTTCTCCTTCTCTTCGTCAATCTTCGCCTGAGGTGCCTTGGCAAGGAATCTCTCATTGGAGAGCATCTTCTCCGAGCGCTTCAGCTCGCCGTCAAGACGATCGAGCTCCTTCTGAAGACGCTCCACCTCTGCAGCGATATCCATCAGATCCTGCATCGGAACGAAGAAGGTTGCAAACGGCTCAATCACCGATACCGCTCCGTCCGGAATGCCTGCCTGATCCTTCTGCAGAACAATCTCATTCGCATATGCCAGCGTCTCAAAGAAGAGCTGATCCTTGCGGAATACCTCCAGGGTCTTGTCACTGTCGGAAACGACATAGACCTTGGATTTTCTCGAAGGGGCCACGTTCCGGTCGCTGCGCATCTTGCGGATTCCGGATACCGCATCCTTGATCATTTCGATATCCTTCTCCTGCTCCGGGAAGTCAAAGTCCTCTCTGCGCTTCGGCCACGAGGAGATCATGATGGAAGGCTCCTTCGTCTGAATCGTAGAGAAAATTTCCTCCGTAATAAAAGGCATGAACGGATGCAGAAGCTTCAAGCCTCCGATCAGAACGGTCTGAAGCGTCCAAAGCACTGCTTCCTTGCTTACGGCATCATCGGTGCGGTACAGTCTCGGCTTCACCATCTCGATGTACCAGTCGCAGAACTCGCCCCAGATAAAGTCATAGACCTTCTGGACAGCGATGCCCAGCTCAAACTTCTCCATGTTCTCGGTGACATCCGATACCACATGGTTGAACTTGGACAAAATCCACTGATCCTCCGGCTGAAGTCCCTGCGGCATGACCGCAGCATCCGCCTCCTTCCCGTCCTCCATGTTCATCATGATGAAGCGGGAAGCATTCCATACCTTATTGGCGAAGTTCCGGCTGTTCTCCACGCGCTCAATATAGAAGCGCATGTCGTTGCCGGGCGCATTTCCTGTAATCAGGGTGAGACGCAGTGCATCCGCGCCGTATTTGTCGATGATCTCAAGAGGATCAATGCCGTTGCCGAGAGACTTCGACATCTTGCGTCCCTGTGAGTCGCGAACAAGTCCGTGGAAGAGTACGGTCTTGAACGGCTTCTCTCCCATCTGCTCATAGCCGGAGAAAATCATCCGGATAACCCAGAAGAAAATAATGTCATAGCCGGTTACCAGCACATCCGTCGGATAGAAATACTTCAGATCCTCCGTCTGTTCCGGCCATCCAAGCGTTTCAAACGGCCACAGTGCAGAGGAAAACCAGGTGTCCAGCGTATCCGGATCCTGCTTCAGATGTGTGCTGCCGCACTTCGGGCATTTCTCCGGTGCTTCGCTTGCCACAATCGTCTCGCCGCAGTCATCGCAGTACCATGCCGGAATCCGGTGTCCCCACCAGAGCTGACGGGAAATGCACCAGTCCTTGATGTTGTTCGTCCAGTTGAAGTAGGTCTTCTCCATGCTCTTGGGAATAAGCTGGATTTCACCGTCCTCCACAGCCTTGACGGCGGGCTTGATCAGCTCGTCCATCTTCACGAACCACTGCTCCTTCACCATCGGCTCTACCGTGGTGCCGCAGCGGTCATGGGTTCCGACGTTATGCGTCAGATCCTCGATGCCGACAAGAAGGCCCATCTCATCGAGCTCCTTCACGATGGCATCTCTTGCCGCATACCGGTCCATTCCCTGATACTTGCCGCCGTTCTCATTGATGGTCGCATCGTCGTTCAGGATGTTGATCACCGGAAGGTTGTGACGCTTCCCGACCTCAAAGTCGTTCGGGTCATGTGCGGGCGTAATCTTAACCACGCCGGTTCCTTCCTCAGGATCGGCGTGCTCATCTGCAACAATCGGAATCGGACGGTTCATAATCGGAAGCATAACCTCTCTTCCAATCAGGTTCTTGTAACGGGGATCCTCCGGATTGACTGCAACGGCAGTATCTCCGAGCATCGTCTCCGGACGGGTGGTCGCAAATTCCAGGAACTGCGTTGTGCTGACGCTTCCATCCTCCTCAATCAGCGGATACTTGATGTGCCAGAAATGGCTCTGCTGCTCCTTGTATTCCACTTCGGCATCCGAAATAGAGGTCTGGCATACCGGGCACCAGTTCACCATACGGTTACCCTTGTAAATCCATCCCTTCTCATGCATCTTTACAAAGGTCTCGGTCACGGCCTTGTTGCAGCCCTCGTCCATGGTGAAGCGCTCACGATCCCAGTCGCAGGAAGATCCCAGCTTCTTCAGCTGCTTCACAATGCGGTGACCATACTCTTCGCGCCACTCCCAGCACTTCTCAAGAAAGCCCTCACGGCCAAGATCTGCCTTGGTGATGCCCTTCTTCTTCAGCTCATTGATGACCTTTACCTCGGTTGCGATGGAGGCATGGTCGGTCCCGGGCTGCCACAGTGCATTATAGCCCTGCATTCTCTTAAAGCGGATGATGATGTCCTGCATCGTCTCATCCAGCGCATGTCCCATGTGGAGCTGGCCGGTAATATTCGGCGGCGGGATCACAATCGTAAACGGAAGCTTCGAATGATCCACCTCCGCATGAAAATACTTCTTCTCTTCCCAGTTCTCGTAAATCCTGTCCTCAATGGACTGCGGATCGTAGGTCTTTGACAATTCCTTCATAATATGCTGTCCTCGTATTCTGGTATCCTGTTCGATTATGCTTCCTGAAGTCTCTGTACCATCTCGTACAGTGCCTTTGCACTGTTGAAGTTCTTCGGCACGATCTCTCCTGCAGGGATTGAAATGTCATATTCGTCATTCAGCGCACTGATGATCTGCAGAATATCAAAGGAATCCAGAATTCCATCATCGATCAGCGTCGTGCAGTTCTCAAAATCCACGTCATCCTTAATGTCCTGCAAAAGTTCAATGAGTTCTTCCATCTCTTCGTCATCCTTTCCTGCTGCCGGAAACCCGCAGCACCTCCAACCGGAATTTCCCCTCGCCGCACAGGTTCGAAGGCGATTCCGGGATCGTTATCCAAGCTGAATGGTATTCAACCGGCTGGTATCGACAAAATCACGTGCCAGACGAATATCCGAAATACCATTATATAACACAATCCGGGGCATTTTTCTACTGAGGAACAGATAGATTCCCTCTGTCACCGAATAAGCGCCGATATTCTCAAAGACCAGCAGATCTCCCGGCAAAGGCTCTTCCATCGTTCTGGAGCGGACAAGATCATCGTTTGTGGTGCAAAGGCTCCCGCAGATGGCCCAGTCCTCCCTTGGCTCCTGACTGCTCTTCTCCCCGTCACAGACAGCTCTGTAGCTCACGCCGGACATCTCTGCATCCGGATCTCCGTTTCCGCGGAAATGTCGGATCACCGGAAGCTTCATTCCCATGATCTGTCCCAGATAATTCACATGATTGATCCCGCCGTCCACAATGCAGTATTTCTTATTCTCCACGCGCTTGCTGTCAACGACCTTTGTCACATAGTATCCGCACTCGGTGGCAAAAAAACGACCGGCCTCCACCGTAAGCTCCGCCCACTGCGAGACCTCCTGCAGAACAGGTGCCAGCTCTCTCATCGGGGCAAGCGTATCCGAGAAGTCCGCCCCCTCAAAAAGAGGAACCGGAAGTCCCGGCCCATATTCCAGCTTATGAAGAACAAAGCCCTCCGTTTCCTTTATCTCCCGGAAAAGCTCCTTCAGCATCTGCAGTTCTTCCTTCTGCTGATGAAGTCCCTTGTTCTTCCTCTGCGTTCCGGCGAAATAATGAACACCCTCGATGGTCAGATTCGGATACCTGTCACGGTTCCGGATCACAGAAAGAAGATCCTCTCTCGACATCCCGAACTGTGCACCGGAATTCAGACGCAGAAGTACCGGGACCTTTTTCCCTTCGGCCTTCGCGGCATTCTGAAGAAGCATCACGTGGCGGAGTGATTCTGCCGTACAGATTCCAACGCCGTCCTCTACGGCCTGCCTGACATCCGAGGGCTCCTTGTTGACGCCCGAATAAACCACGCTTTCCATCGGGACCTGAAGTGCCTCGCAGATTTCCAGTTCTCCGGGGCTGCAGACCTCCAGATGTGAAACCACCTCCAGCATCGCAGGAATCAGAAACGGATTTGCCTTAATCGAATAGCAAAGCTTCACCTGCTCTCCGACCATTTCAGAAATCTCCCGGACACGGTTCTTCAGCGCCTCCGTATCAAACACATACGTCGGTGTCCCGTATTGCCGTACAATATGGATCAATGCTTCGTCGTTCATCATTCTCCTCATCACTTTCCGGAAGGCTTCTGATAAATTGCTTCCAGCGCATGTCGGTCGATCTTTCCATTCTTGTTGAGAGGCATCTCCTCCAGCCGGATGGTCTTGTTCGGAACCATAAAGGGAGGCAGAATTTCTCTCAGCTCCTTTTCCAGATCCTTTTTATCACGTTCTCCGGTGTAAAACAGGATCAGGCGCTTCTTCTTCGCGTCATAGATGCAGCAGGCACGGGAGACGCCGTCCCTTGCCATGGTATCCGCCTCCACTTCACCAAGCTCAATGCGGTGCCCCAGATGCTTGATCTGGAAATCCTTGCGGGAAACATAAACAAGATTTCCGTCCGCATCGTAACGCCCGATGTCACCCGTCCGGTAAATCCGCTCCGGATAACGATCATTCAGCGGATTCTGGACAAACGCCGCCGCGGTCCGCTCCGGATCCCGGTAGTAGCCAAGAGCAACACAGGTTCCGCCCACGCAGATCTCGCCCTCACCCGATAAATCAGACGGATCCACCTCCTGATTTTCCTCATCCAGAAGGAACACCTTCTCATTTTCAAAGGCTGTGCCTGCCGGAATAACCTCCTCCAGTCCATATTCCTTCCCCGGATCCAGAACATAGTAGGTACAGTTGCAGGTGATCTCCGTCGGACCATACAGATTGACATACATGGCACCCGGCAGATATTTCTTCCAGACATTCAGCTGCTTGATGGGCATCACTTCGCCGGAAAAGCCGACCGCCCGCACCGTTTCCGGTATGCGATAGTCCAATGCATTCATAATGGAAACAAAACACATTGCGCTGACCGCCCAGATGAGGATCGTTGTTTTCTTCTCACACAGATAGTCCATCAGCTGCGTCGGATTGCTGAAATACTCCCGCGGAATGATCTGCACCTTCGCTCCGGTGTACAGTCCGCTGTAAATATCCTTTACCGACACATCAAAATCAAACGGCGCCTGATTGCCGAAGATGTCTTCTTCCGTCACCTGAAAGAGCGGTGCAAAATGCGCGATGAACTCAATCACACTCCTGTGACAGACCGCAACTCCCTTCGGTGTCCCGGTGGATCCGCTTGTGAAATTCACATAAAGCGGTGCTGTATCCGTCATGACGCTTCGGATGCGCGCAAGCACAGGGGAAAGCGGAGGAAGCGGCTCTTTCTGCCCGGAAAGTGTCCTTCCTGCCTGCTCCAGAAGATCCTTCAAAAGGATTCTTCGCCCCCCGAAGGAAAGCTCCTCTGCCTTTTCCGCATTCTCTTCATCCGTAATCAGGACCGCAGGCTCCAGTACATCAAGCACCTTCTGCGCCCTTGCTGCAGGCTGCCGCACATCAATAAAGCTGTAGAAGCCCCCTGCATAGACAGCGCCGAACATTGCAGTCACCGCATCCACAGACTTCTCCAGATAGAACGCCACAGGGCTTTCAGACGGAACATCCGCAGCAAGAAGCTCTCCTGCTGCCCTTGCCTTCCGTACCAGCTCCCGGAACGTGATGTCCTTTTCGGGATCTCCGAACGCCGGCCGGTCCGGAAAGCGCTCTGCCGACCGCTCCAGAAGCTCCAGAATGTTATGTATGTAGTTATCCTTCACCGATTGATTCACCATTTCCTCCACTCGATCAGGCTTTCACTGATCCGATTCATAATGCAGGCCGAATCCGCTGCGGTAATAATTCCCGTCTGCGTCAAAATACGCGTAGCTTCCGCCCGGGACCCTTGAAAGGATTTCCGGTGCAATATAGCGGTCCAGGCAGATTTCCTGCCCATATAAGATAATTTTACCAAAGAACCGGTCATTCTGTCATATTCTTCTCATACAGCTCAAACTCCGGAATGTATTCAATTCCGCGCTCAAGATCTCTTGTGCCGGCATACGTGAATCCATTGTGTCTGTACAGCCTCTGCGCCGGTGTATTCCCCGGAACCACGTCCAGCCGGATCGCCTTATACCCATTTGCTTTTGCAAAAGACAGCGCACACTTCACCATAAAATCTCCGATTCCGCAGCCCTGCCGCTCCGGATCTGCCGCAAGCGAATGAAGGATCAGATACTCACCTTCCTGCAGATCGCAGGACCAGTCACCCTTCTCATAGGCGCCGCCCGGGTTATCATTCATCACCGCAGCACCAACAATCCTCCCGTCCTCCAGACAGGCATACTGATCCCCCCGATGAATCGCCGCCTCCACGCTCTCTCTGCAGGGATACGCATGACTCCACTTCGGATAGTTGATATGAGCCTCCAGATAGGTCACTACTCTGTCATAAAAGTCCGACAGCTCATCGAGCCGGCCTTCGTCACATTGAATCCATTCCATTTTCAAATTCCTTTACGTATTTCTCACAGAATGCCCACATTCTGCACACATTTTGTTCACAGACCTGTTTTAACATAAATAATGTCAGATGAAGCAAGCATCTGACAGCCAACAAAACTTTTTCTTTTCATAACCGGACTGTAGCCCTGCTGCAGTCCATCCCCCTGCAAAAAGCGCCGCTTTCGGTTCCCCCTCCTTGTTAACCCCCGAAGCGTGCATTTGCAAGCCCGGAATGTTTCCCGCAAAAGGCAGAAAACATTCCGGGCTTTTATTGTAACTTAATTCTTCTCTATTGTCCTTTGCGCCTTATCTCTGTAATATAAAAATATCGCTTGCTTCTTTACCTTTCACTGTGCAAGCACCTGGTACCTATCTTTTCAAATCGTATTTCATAAAAATCTCAACATTTATATTCTCTTCGTTATTTTCTGTGTCCACGCTCACTTAGCTGACTTGTAAAAAACCCGCATTCATTTCGTGCTTTGCTTTGCAACTATTTTCGGTTGCATTTCAATCATCCCTACCGTACAATTTAAGGAGAAATAACATGGGACAAAAAGAAAAGCTGATCCAGTCACTTAAATCCAGACCAAAGAATTTTACATTTCACGACGCCGAAACCTTGCTGGTTTTTTTAGGATTTACGCGTTCCAACAAAGGGAAAACAAGTGGCTCCCGCGTAATTTTTTTCCATGAAGCTCATGGCTGTATCATGCTTCACAAACCACATCCCCAAAAGGAATTGAAAACTTATCAAGTGAAGCAGTTAATCGAATTTCTGGAGCAGGAGGATTTAATTTGAATAACACAATGCAATATAAGGGATACCTTGGTTCTGTAGAATTTTCTGAAGAAGATGAGCTTTTCTTTGGAAAAGTAATGGGAATTCGTTCGTTAATTTCTTATGAAGGCGAAACCGCTCATGAACTGCTTGCCGATTTTCACAGATCTGTCAATGAATATCTGGAATCATGCAGAGCAGAAGGACATGAGCCCGAAATTGCATATAAAGGAAGCTTTAACGTTCGTATTTCTCCGGATTTACACCGTCAGCTTGTCATTTATGCCACATCGCACCAAATGACATTAAACCATTGTATTGAAAAGATTCTTGCTTCCTCACCGGCTGTCCGGTAGTTCCTTTCATCACTTCCTATGGTAGAATACCACTATTATGGAACTGTTCTCACTACAATACTTTCTGTTTATTTCAATACTGCTGGCTGCTTATTTCCTGCTGCCGCGGATTTCCCGCGCGGCAGTCCGTTTTCAATGGGTCCTTCTTCTTGCTGCAAGCCTTGGCTTTTATCTCTTCTCCGGCAGGGAAGCCATTCTTCTTATGCTGACCACAGCCTTCACGGTCTGGGGCGGCGGACTTCTTCTGTCCGGCCGGGATGCCGCGTATCAGAAGCAGAAGAAAGCCGGCTTTTCCTCTTCTGCAGAGCGCAAGACGGCGAAGAAGAAAATTGCTTCTGAAAAGCGAGTCATCCTTGCCTGCGTTCTCCTTCTGAACTTCGGCATTCTCGCATGGCTGAAATACTTCACTGCGCTGATTCCTGCCTTTTCCGGACTGCTTCTGCCGCTTGGAATTTCCTTTTACACGTTTCAGGCCATCTCATACCTGATTGACCAGTATAACGGGAAGTATCCGGCAGAGCGGAATTTTCTGCACTTTTTCCTGTTCGTCTCCTGGTTCCCGCAGCTTCTCCAGGGACCGATCGGCCGGTATGATAAGCTCCGGCCCCAGTTTTTCCGTGAGAATCACTGGGACGGCGATCGCACCAAGCGTGCTCTTCTCCTCATTCTCTTCGGACTCATGAAGAAATATGCCATTGCGGATATGCTGGTCGGAAGCATCTCCTCTGTTCTGGACGGAGACATTTCACGCCTTCCGGGAAGCCTCGTTGTGTTTGCGATTCTCTTATATTCCGCCCAGCAGTATGCGGATTTCTCCGGTGGCATCGACATCATCTCCGGTGTTTCCCTGCTCTTTGGCATCGAGCTTGCACCAAACTTCCGCCAGCCCTACTTCTCCACCTCACTGGGAGATTTCTGGCGCCGCTGGCACATTTCACTCGGCGCCTGGATGCGTGATTATCTGTTCTATCCATTCGCTCTGCTGAAGCCAATGCAGAACTTCGGCAGGTGGTGCACGAAGCATATGGGGAAAAACGGCAGACATTTCGGCCGCGTGCTTCCTGCCGGAATTGCCAATCTGGTGGTCTTCTTTGTGGTTGGCATCTGGCACGGCCCCCAGCTTCATTACGTTCTCTGGGGTTTGTACAACGGAATAGTCATTGCGATCTCCGATCTCACAGAGCCTTTCTGGAAGAAGCTGGCCGCAAAGCTCCGGATGAATACCGGATCGCGCGGCTTTCATGCATTCCGCATCGTGCGGACCTTTGTCATTGTCAACATCGGATGGTATTTTGACCGGATCATTCATCTCCGGAGCTGCTTGCAGGCCTTCGCCGTTACCCTGACCGATTTCCGGCTGACTGCCCTGAAGGATGGCATTGTATCGGAAATCATCGGACATTCCACCCTGTTCAACATTGCAGGCGGATACGCCGTCGCCTTTCTTGGCCTGATTCTCGTATTTGCAGACAGCCTTCAAAAGGAAAGGGGATGTGACGTCTGCGGACAAATCATCCATGGACGCTTTGTCCGGAAGATGCTGATCGTCATTCTGATGATGCTACTTGTCATCACCTCATTCCTGTTCACTGAATCTGCGGGAGGCTTCCTGTATGCAAATTTCTGATTCCGGAATATCCAAGAAGCAGAACCGCAGTTCTGCAAAACGCACATTCTCTTTCCGGCGGAACACTTGTGTTCTGCGGAAAAGCCTTTGTCTTCTGGTCTGCCTGTTCCTTCTGAACGGAGTTCTCTCCTTTCTGATGGAGCCTTATCTTGGCCCCTCAGAGGAAATGTGGCGAAGCTATCGCAGCTGCGAAGAGCTGGATACGGTCTTTGTCGGAACCTCGCAGTGCCTGCAGGGAATCAATCCCGCCACACTCGACAGGATATGCGGCAGCTCCTCCTGCAACATGGCAACCAACATGCAGTCGCTTGCCAATTCCCGCGACGCCATTGCAGCCGCAGTCCGGGATCATCATATTCAGAACGCCGTTCTTGTCATCGACCACGAAATTCTGGACCTCGACCGCAGCGACAACTTCCGTGCTGATCAGAGCTACTGGCACGCCAAGGCCGTTACCGAACCGTCCGTCTCCGCAAGACTTCTGGATGACCTGACGTTCATGACCTCGCCTGCCTTTTTCGGAAAGCCGGCAAGCCTGACCTATCTGACGCCCTGGGTTTATAACCGGACCTCCAGTCTCTCGCGGAACCTGAAGGAAAAGATCTCCGGTACCATTCTGGACGCGGAAGGCCACCGAACGGCGCAGGGCTTTCTGCCCTCTTCCGAAGAGCTGAATCCGGATTTTGAATTTATCACCTGGGAAGAGGCAGAGGAATGGGATAAAACCGCTGTCTCACTGAAGGATCTGTCCATTTCGGAAGAGAATAAAGAAGAGCTTGCCGGCATCCTGGATCTCTGCGCAGCCAATCAGGTAAGCCTGACCGTCATCGTGGTGCCTTACCCCAACTGGCTCAGCATCTACCCGTTAGAGAATTACCTGGAGACCGACGCAGAAATTGCTTCCCTGTTTGCAGAAGCCGGATTTGAATTCTATGACTTCAATCTGATTCTGCCGGAATATTTCGATGCCTCCGGCAATGAGAACTACAGCGATGTGGGACACATGAATGAAAGAGGTGCAGAGCGCTTCTCTGCCTTCTTCGGAGAATTTCTGAAAGCAAGGAGCAGCGGCAAGGAGGTGCAGGCATGGTTCCGCACACACCCTGCCTCCTCAGATTCCTCCGAGTAAAAGCCCCCATACCGGCACGGTAATCACAGACAGTGCCGTGCTGAGAACTACGCATTTGGCAGCAGAATCCGCATCCGCCCCATATTTGGCTGCAAGAAGCGACGTCGTCGATCCTGCCGGCATCGCTGCCAGAAAGACCGACACACCGGTAATAAGCGGATCCACATGAAGGAATCTGCAGGGAAGCCATACGATGAGCGGAATGATCACCAGCCTCATCACAGAAAAGTAAAGCTGCTTCCCTGTCACAATTGTCTTCCAGTCCACATCCGACAGAATGGTTCCGATATAAACCATCGTCATCGCCGTCGTGCAGGAGGAAAGCGCCGAAACCGTCTTATCCATAAAGCCCGGAAGCGGGATCCCCGTCAGCATCAGAAACAGCCCGATGTAAACTGCAATCATGCAGGGATGCACCAGCACCTTTTTCAGCAGGCCCTTCCGGCTCGATCCCCGGTTAAAATACGACACTCCCGCCGTCCACATGACAATCCGCTGCGGAATCAGATAAATCGACGCATATAAAAGTCCCATATCCCCGAAGACAGCCTCTGTCAGAGGATTTCCCATAAATCCTGCATTGGAGCAGACCGTTGCATACTGGAATACCTGCTTCTCTCCCTCGTTCATCATGCGGTAGCAGACATATCCGATGATGGTGCACAGGATCTGAATCAGGACAGAAATCAGAAGCACCAGCCCCAACGCATTGCCGATGCCGGCTACGCTGCCTTCCTCATTCACAAAGGCACGCACAATATTGCAGGGAAGAATGACATACAGGATGAGATCCGTCAGGCATTTTCTCCCCTCATTCGTTACCATTCCGATTTGCCGGATCACCAGCCCCGTTACCATCAAAAGCAGCATCTCTCCCATCAGCTGCAGCATTTCCGAAAGCATTTCCAGTCTTCTCCTTCCTCACCGTAAAACAAAGCCCGCCCGTTTCCGGGAAGGCTTTGCAATTGTTCCATATCGGATCATGTTGCCGGACAGACCGGAATCCTTATTTCAGGAATTCTTCTATTCTCTTCAGTCCCTCACGGATCTTCTCCTCATCTGCTGCGAAGCTGAAGCGGACAAAATCTCCGCAGTGGCTTCCGAGGCAGATGGCAGGAACCGTCGCCACGTACTTCTCATAAAGAAGCTTTTCCGCAAACTCTTCGCCGGTCATGCCGGTTTTGCTGACATCCACCATGATGTAGAAGGCTCCGTGCGGCGCCACGTACGAAAGCTTCGGGATGCGGTCCAGACCCTCCATCATGAGCTTGCGTCTCCTGGCAAACTCGTCGTGCATCGCCTCCACATCCTTCATGGTCTCCGGAAGGTTCATCGCTTCTGCTGCCCCCTCCTGAATAAAGGTTGTGATCGAAGTCGTCACATACTGATGATGCTTCACCAGAACCGGCATCAGCTTTGCAGGCCCTGTGACATAACCAAGACGCCAGCCCGTCATCGCGTAGGTCTTGGAGAAACCATTGACGATCAGGCACCGCTCCTTCATATGAGGGAAGGATGCCACCGAATAAAACTTCGCGCCGTCATAGGTCAGGCTGCTGTACATCTCATCGGACAGAATCAGGAAGTTATGCTTTACCGCAAGCTCGCACAGCTTTGCAAGCTGTGACCTTCCATATACCACACCGGTCGGGTTGTTCGGAGAATTGAGAACCAGAAGCTTTGTTTTCTCCGTAATGACGGCCTCCACATCTGAAATGTTGATCTCAAAGCCATTCTCCGGCTTCAGATTGACATCAATCACCTTGCCGCCGCACTCCTTCACCAACGCTTCGTAGTTGATAAAGGCAGGCTTGAAAATAATAACCTCGTCTCCCGGATCCACAACAGAACAGATGCAGTCATTCAGTCCCTCTGCACCTCCGCAGGTAACCAGAATTTCGGTTTCCGGATCATAGCTGACCCCGATGTCCTTTTTTACCTTCTCCGCAATCGCCTTCCGAAGGGAAAGCTGTCCCCAGTTGGCCGGGTAATGTGTCATATGCGCATTCAGTGCCTTGATAGTCGCCTGTGCGATGGGCTCCGGCGTGTTGAAGCTTGGCTCACCAGCGCTGAAGGGAATCACGTCATGTCCCTTCGCGCGAAGTGCTGCCGCCTTGTTCATAATGGTACGAATCCCGGAAACCGGAACATCGGCAAGATGCTCCGCCCCCGCAAGCAAATCAAAATCCTGTTTCATCACATATCCTCTTCTTTTCTTTTTATTCTGTTCCGCAATGCATTCCGTCCTCAGACCGTTCCTGCCACAGGCTTCTCCCCAGCAGGTACCTTGGCTTCTCCGGGAAGCTTTGCAAAGGACTTACGCGCCAGCTCACGATTGGAGTAAAAGATTCCGAATCCGGTCAGTGCGCAGAGCATGGCTGCCACAGGTGCCAGGTAGCTCATGAATGCATAAGGCAGATACTGCAGATAGGTTACGCCAAGGACGCCGCAGAAATAAATGCTGGAGGTGTGCCACGGATACAGAACAGCACCTACCGTGCCGCAATCCTCCATGGTTCTGGAAAGAACCTCCGGAGCAACTCCCTTCTCCTTATAAACAGGAGCCATAATCTTACCGGTCAGAACGTGATCCATTGCCATCGTGCAGCCGATCATGCCGCAGGCATAAGAGACAATCAGCGTAGAGCCAACGAGCTGCGGAATGCTGCGGATTTTGGAAACAACAGGATCAGTCAGATGACGAAGAACTCCAAGTCTCTCCAGTGCGCCGCCAAGACCAACCGCGAAGATCATGACATAAGCCGTAGAGGTCATCGAGGTAATGCCGCCTCTGTTCAGAAGCTTGTCAATCAGTTCATTTCCGGACTCAATTGCAAAACCGTTGTATGCAATTCCGAGCATATCCACCAGGTTCTGTCCCTGAAGCGGGATGGCAGCGATCAGACCTGCAATGCCGCCAAGAAGGATGGCAGGAACCGCATCCACCTTAAACATCAGAAGGACAATCACGACAGCGACCGGAATCATCGTCAGCGGGGAAATGTTGAAGTTTGCACGGATTCCTTCACAGGTCTCATTGATCAGTGTCGGGTCATAGTTTGCACTGCCATAACGAAGGCCGAGAATTGTGAACAGAACACCGCTGATTACATATGTGGGAATCGTGGTGTACAGCATCGACTTGATGTGCTTGAAAAGCTCGCCGCCCGCCATCGCAGGTGCCATGTTCGTGGTATCAGAAAACGGGGAAAGCTTATCTCCGAACAGTGCGCCGCAGAGAACGGCACCTGCCGTCATGCCGACCGGAATGCCCATTGCCTCACCGATTGCCATCATGGCAATTCCGGCCGACCCTGCACTTCCGTAGGAGGTACCGGTTGCCAGCGACAGAAGGGAGCAGATGATCAATGCGCACAGAAGGAACACCTGCGGATTGATCAGCTTAAGACCGACATAGATAATAGCAGGAATTGTTCCGGAGGCAATCCAGGTACCGACCATCACGCCGACCACCAGAAGAATCAGGATGGCGCCAAGTGCGGAACGGATAGCATCAAACATCGCTGTCTGAACCTTGCCGTAATCAATGCTGCGAATCTTACAGAACCCGAAAATAATCGCCCATGTGCAGAGCATCGGAATCGCAAGACTTGCGCCGCTCCGCACGCACACCACCAGCCAGGCGATGACTGCCGTCATCAGCACCAGGGACTCCTTCAAGGTTGCCTGTGTCCGCAGTTCTGTTTTCTTTGTTTCTGCTGCTTCTTTTTTCTGTGTACTCATTTTATGTGCTCCTTCCTACGCTTTCCGATCAGAAGGGCCTTCCGGACATACACAGACGGCGCCCTCTGAAAAGAAAGCGCCATTGCTTTCAGCTTATGATTTTATTTTGCTCTTATGTGCGGTACACTTCCCGCTCACACGTTCCGGTGGTTTCGAATTCGATCAGGCTCTCCAGCGAGAGACGAATCAGATTGGAAACACTGGTTTCAGTGAAAAATGCCACATGCGGCGTAAGGATCACGTTCTCTCTGCTCAAAAGCTCTGCCAGAACCGGATCCTCCAGCTTCTCACCGGTCAGATCCTTGCGGATGAACGGAGCCTCCTTGTCATAGACATCGCTGGCAAAGCCTGCGATCTTTCCGCTCTTCAGGCCATCCAGAACGGCCTCGAAGTCCACCAGACCGCCCCGCGCCGTGTTGACAAGATACACACCGTCCTTCATCTTTGCGATGCTCTCACGGTTTACCATCTGCCTCGTCGCATCGTTCAGGACGCAGTGGAAAAACAAAAGATCCGCCTTCCGGAATACCTCATCCTGCGTCGTGTAGGTCACATAGGGCTTTGCTTCTTCCTTCTCATGCGGCGAGCTGGCAAGAATGGTGCAGCCCATTGCATGAAGAATTTCCGCTGTTTTGATTCCGAGCTTCCCCGTTCCAAACAGACCAAGCGTCATGGAGCCAAGCTCTTTTCCCTGCACGCCCTGCAGTGTAAAGTCCTGATGGGAAAGCTTCTTCTCCATCGGTTTCCACTTCCGGACGAGTGACAGCATCAGAAGAACCGTAAATTCCGGCACCGCATTGGTGCTGTACACCGGGACATTGGCTGCCCGGATGCCGTATTTCTGAATGGCCTCCTTGCTGATCTGATCAAAGCCGGTCGATCGCGTCAGAATGTACCGGACTCCTGCCCGGTGAAGTCCCTCCGCAACCTCTTCGGTGATTTTGCAGGCCGCTACAATCAGAACGGCATCTGCACCCTCTGCCAGTGATGTGTTGTCCTTTGTCAGATACTCCGGTGTTGTGATGATTTCCAGCTCCTGTCCTCTCCCACGGAGCTCCTCCAGCTCCTTTTGAAGAAGCGGCACCTCATCCGGCCGGAGACCGTACATGACTGCCTTATACATGGATTCCTTCCTCCGCTGTTTTCTTCGGACACGCAGCCTTCCTGACTACGCAAAAGGGGCCCGGACACCACCATTGTGTCCGGACCCCTTTGTCCTCAAATTTGATAGTTGTTGTTATAGACCCTTTCGTTTCCGAAGTCAACCCTCTTCTACGATTTTCAGATTCCACGGCTTCAGAGTGAGCATCTCCCCCTTCTGCACCGGAGTATCCTGAAGAAGTTCCGTGCCTCCCGCCGGGCAGAAAAGCTCCTGCTCCTCACCGGAATAATTCAGAAGATAGGTCACGCCCCTTCCGAAATCGTTGACGCCGCGGCGCACAATGAGCGGAAACTGCACATCCGGAAGCTCAATTCCCGCTTCCCCGGCTTCCTTCCGGATGACCTGGGAGAGAAGCCGATCCGAAAGTCCGCAGCCAAGATAAACCGCCCTTCCCTTGCCGTAATCGTTCGCCGTGATCGCAGCAAACCTTCCCCACGACGGATGACGGTACGACGCAAGCACAAGACAGCCCTCCGACTGCAGAAGCTCCATGAACTTCTCCGCGCTCTCATCCTGCACCTCGAAAACGTCACTGCAAAGGCCGGTGTCCGAAGGAAGCGTGAAATGGCTGTACGACATACCGAACACCTTCGCCAGCGTGTGCGGAGATTCATCACTCCAGACCTTTACGTTTTCATCCGTAAACGCCGTCTTAAACGTTGCGAGGATATGTCCGCCCTGATCTACATAATCCGCAATCGTGTCCAGAAGCTCCTGTGACGCCGCATACAGCGCAGGAATCACAACCAGATCATAATCCCCGATCCTCTCCTTCGCATTCTGAGGGAAAATAAAATCGCACTCCAGATTCATCCGGTACATCTGTCCGTACAGCTTCATCAGTACATCATTGTAGCGAAATCCAGACGGATCCGGTCCCATCTTGTCAATCGTGAACCAGTCCAGTGCCTTCAGCGCGGTATTGCTGACAAGGATTGCCGCCTTGTTGCGCTTCTTCAGATTCACCAGATGACTGCCGATCTTCTCCCATTCCCGTCCGATGATCTGGCAGGCACGGTAGGTCTCATTCTCCTTGAAATCATGCGAGAGAACGCCCTTCCAGTAGGTTTCAAATGCATTGTGCAGAGAATGCCAGTGCCAGTACTCCACCATGTTGGCACCATCGGCAAGGTGCGAGTACGCCTGGAGCCGAAGCTGTCCGTCAAAGGGAAGCCACCACGGGAAGCCCTGGCACTCGGTTTCCAGCACCAGATAATTGTCCTGCTTCACCGATCTTGTAAGATCCCCGCCAAACGCAATCTCCATGCCGGTCAGATCGTTCTGGGACGGATGATAAATGTCCGTTCCCACAACCGTCATCGCCCTGCTGTCCTCATACACGTCCACCTCGCCGTTCAGGCCATAGGAATACCCGACCCAGTTAAAATCCGTGTTGTGTGTGATGAACTGATCCTCCCGAAGGTACGGCTCTACGATTTTCCTCTGCCACATCAGAAAGTCCGCGGTTATTTTCCTCTGGAACCGATTGAATTCTGCGCCGAGACTTCCATTGATCGTACCGCGCACGTCCGGAAAATCCTCCCAGGCATTCACGCGATTGCTCCAGTAATCAAGTCCGAAGGCATGGTTCATCGCATCCAGATCATCGTGAAACTTCTCGCGCAGATACTTTACAAAGGCGCGCTGCACATTCGGGCCCGCCGTATCGTAGGCCTTGGTCTCATTGTCCAGCTGAACGCCGATGACATTGTCATAGGAGGCACAGGTTTCCATCATCTTCCGGATCACCCGCTCCGCATAGTACAGATAAACGGGATGCGTAATGTCCATGATCTGACGGGGGCCATAGATCCCGCGCCCCCGGTGCGTCGTCGCAAGCACGTCCGGATAGGACTTTTCCATCCACGAGGGAATTGCGTAGGTCGGTGTTCCGAGAATCACAGAAATCCCCGCCTCCTTCATCGCCTCAATGACACGCGTTACATGGTGAAAATCGAAGACTCCCTCCTGCGGCTCACAGGTACTCCACGTGCTCTCTCCGATCCGCACCGTGTTCATCCCCGCCTCCTTCATCAGGGCGATGTCCTTCTCCAGCCGCTCATAAGGCATATACTCGTCATAATAGGCTGCTCCGTACAACAGATGATCCATAGTAATATCCTCTCTTTACTGCTCCAGTACCAGCGTCGATATCGTTCCTGCAGGCACTCCGAACCGGACACAGCATCCCTCCACGCGGAAGGCATAGAAGGCATCCTCATTTCCGCGGTTCAGAACCACCACTGCCACAGTACCGTCCGGATTCTTTGCCGCCGTAACCTCCGTCTTCTGATCGCATCTCGACACACCGATTCTCCGTGCTCCCGGCAGAATGTAACGTGAGAAGTGCTTCACATAATAATAGGTCATATTCAGCCTTGCACTTCCGTTCTCTACGATGCAGCTCGCCGTAAAGCCGTTGGGAATGTGACGGGGGCCTCCCGTTTCATCCACGCAGAGATTCCAGTCGATCCAGCGGTTCATGCCTGCATTCAGGTTTCCGATGATGTCATGCGCATATTCCCCCGCATCGTCCGCTTCCGCATGCATCGGGGTCTTCGTCTTCGGAAGTCCCATGCTCTCCCAGAAGCTCCCCTGCCCCGGCGCATGAAGTCCGCAGCACTCCGACAGCATCAGCACCTTATCCGGGAATTTCTCATGCGTCATCTGAACTGCCTCGAAATGATCCCCGGAATACCAGTGGAAGGCAATGCCCTGAATCATCTCCGCCGTCTCAGCATCGATCATATCCAGTGCCCACTCAAGAACTCTCTCCTTGTTGTGGTCCCAGATATAAATTCCAACCTTCTCCGCAAGCCCGGCTCTCTTCATTTCCGGATACAGGAATTCCTTCAGGAACGTCTTCTGTTCTTCCGCCGTCCACACACAGGAATCCCAGTTGGTCGCCGCGATGGATTCATTCTGCATCGTAAGCATGGTCACAGGAACGCCCTCATCCAGATAAGACTGAATATACTTTACAAGATATTTTGCCCAGGATTCATAGTACTCCGGCTTCAGGGAGCCGCCGTTATTCCGGGAGGGTGTGGTATAATCCACCTTCATCTCATGCCCGGGACCGCCGTACACGCCGGCGTCATTCTTCGGTCTTGCCGGCGGCGTCTTCCACTGATACGGCGGAGACCAGGGCGAAAGGAGCACCGAAATCTCTCCGTTTCCGCTCTCCTTGCTGATGTCCAGTGCCTCCTTCAGCACCGGAAGGATGTACTTCCTGTCTCGTTCCAGAGAGAAAGTAAGAAGCTCCGGGTCCTGAAGCGGATCCTTGACCGCCTGATATTCCTCCAGCGAGTAATCACAGCTGTCAATGTGCGTGCGGATGAAATGAAGCCTGCTGCCGTCCTTCCCGAAGAACTTCTGCAGAATATCTCTCCGGGCAGCCTCTTCCATTCCGGACAGAAGATAGGCACTCGTCTCCGTGATGGCACAGCCAAAGCCCTCAATTTCCTGATACGTGATCTCCGGATACAGGTTGATCACGCCGGATTCCAGATGCACCGGCTCATCGGCTTCTCTGGTCACAGGAAGCACCTGCTCCTTCACAATCGCTTCGCCATCTGCACAAAAGGTCGTAATCTGTCTGCACTTCATCATGCTTCCTCCTTTTCGAACCAGCCGAAGGCTGCACACCGTCCAAGATCCCAGGCATCCCAGCCCTTCCAGTCATCCGTGCTGACGGTATCAATCAGAAGCTTCCAGCTCCAGTAAAAATACCCGGAGCCTGCTGCCCACGCCTTCTTCTGCGCACGATCAAGTGTCCTGTAGATTTCCTTCTTCTCCTCATCGGACACCGTCTGCAGCTCCTCCATCTCGCCGTTTAATACCGACTGTCCGCCATGCGTATCGCGCCCGCAGGCAAGGGAATTGAACAGGCACCATTCTCCGCAGACGACCGGGAAATACTCCGACATCTCCGCAATGCCCTTTTCAAAATGCTCACGGATAAAATTCTGATAGCCCTCCAGCGTCTGCTCGCAGCCCATGCTCTCCGCACTCATCAGATACTGATGCGTATCCAGAATCACATTGGAATACCTCTCCTCCTGCATGAAATCCTTCCAGAGGAACAGATCAAAGCCGTCATGAATCACCACATATTTATCCTCTGCAAGATGCGGACAGATCCGGTCATAAGCCGTCAGATAGAATTCCTTCAGCTCCTTCGGATCATAGCCGCGGCTTCCTTCCGCCTTCCTGGTATCCACCGGAACGTAGCGCTTCTGAAGATCCATGAGATCCCACATTTTCTGAGAGATCGGCTCATTCAGAATCTGAATTCCGAACAGCCCCCTCCGCTTCCCGTAGCGCTCTGCCAGCCGCTCCAGAACCGTATAGACGAATTCGATCTCCTCCGGCTCCTGGAAGAACTTGCAGACTCCGCAGACGCCGCCGTTGTCAAAGCCATTCTGTGAATCCGGCGCAGTGTGAAGATCGATCAGAATCTGCAGATCGTACCGCTCCGCCCAGCCAAGGGCCTTGTCCAGTTCCTCGATGCAGCCAAGGAACGGCGGACGATCCCCGAAGATAAAATACGGAACCGGAATCCGGATCGTATTCAGTCCCAGTGACTTCATCTGCACGAAGTCTCGCTCCGTGATATATTCCGAGCGGTGAATCCGGATTCTTGCCTCATACACCTCCTTCGAAAGCTGCAGCGGGAGATTGAACTCATCCTCTGCCGTAGTTCCCTGGAACAGCGCCGGATTCATCCACTTCTCCAGCACCAGCCAGTTGCCGAGATTGACACCCTTTATCATTTTATTCAGCTTTTTCATTGTACATTACCTCATCTGTTATTGTGCCAGGAAGCCTGTACGCTTCCGATACACGTGCCTTCTGATGCAAAGAGGGTGCCGGGATTTCCCGGCACCCTCCCTTCAGGCTCCTGTAAAGCTCTTTCTTTGAGAACTCTGTGAATTATTTCTGAGCTGCAATGTATGCATCCAACTGCTTCTGGCACTCCTCAACCACCTTATCAATTCCGGCTGCCTGCATCGCCTTCTTATAATCGGCGATCGAAGCTTCCACGTTGTCGGTGTAGCCAAGCTGCAGCGGCCATCCGTACTGCTGCTCTGCGTTCGTGCATGCTGCCACCTCGGTGGTGATGTTGGTGGTATCCAGAACAAAGCCGGTGAATCGCTCAGCTCCCTGATCTGCCTTGATGTTCTTCTCCCACTCCTCACGCATGGTGTCGTAGGATTCCGGAGCGCCTGCCTGGTTGCGATTCAGATCCATAGTACGAACTGCCCACATGGCATTGGTTCCATACAGATCAGGATCCGTAATGGAAAACTGTCCTTCCTCATTCAGCGTGTAGGTGGTATCAAGAACGCCATAATAGAAAGCGTCATAGGCTTCCTGATCGGTTGTCAGGAGATCCCAGAGCATCATTGCTCTTTCCGGATTCTTCGAGGTGTTGGAGATGACCATGCAGTCCTGTGTATAAGGAAGATGTGCAATGTCCTTTGTCATAACGCCGTACTGGAAATCCCACTCCGGATGAAGCACGCACAGGCTTGCCCAGGTGTCCACGTTATGGAATTTGAGCGCAGCCTTTCCGTTCTGAGTCTTTGTGGTATCCGTATCCGACAGTGCCGACTTGGACCAGTAGCCCTTGTCACACCAGGTCTTCATCCTTGCATAGAACTCATCCATGCCATCGATGTCATAAACCGGCGTCACAACAGGATTCTCCTCGGAGGGATCATAGTAAACATAGCGGAGGCCGGAATCCAGATCTTTGTATCCGATTGTTCTGGTGTTCACAAGAGCAAGCTCCGGACCGCTGGAATACATATCCACCGGCTCCATTTCCGGATGATTCTCCAGAACAAAGTCGCAGAACTGTTCAATCTCATCAAAGGTATCCACCGGATCTGTGATGCCTGCTTCTGCTGCAATGTCGCCGCGGTAAATGGAACCATAGGTGGTAAACGTCGGAAGCAGAGTCGGAACTGCGTACAGATGACCATCGATGGTCGCCTGGGAAAGAGCCGATTCCGACTGCATTGCATAGTTCTTCGGTGCATACTGGGGAAGCAGATCATCCAGCGGCTTGAAGGCACCCTTTCTTGCCAGGTTGCTGAAGTTCAGCCAGCCTGCGCAATATGCCATATCAAAGGACTCTCCGGAGGAATACAGCATCGGATATTTCTGTGCGTACTCTGCCCAGCCGATCCAGTTGATCTTCAGTGTGCAGTTGAGCTTCTCCTTCAGAAGCTTATTCAGATTCTCATCGACAACATCCTGTCCTGCGGGACGGTCACTGACAACATACATCACCAGCTCCACCTCTTTGGATGTGTCTGCGGTCCCCGCATCCGCAGTACCTGCATCCTCCGTAGCTGCAGCGGTGGTCTGTGACGAGCCGGAATCCTTGGAAGAACCGCACCCGGTCAGCACCATGGCAGCTGTTGATAATGTCAGCAGCGCAGCAATCAATCTCTTTTTCATGTTTCACCCTCCTGTGTGTCTTGCTGTTGTGAGAGCGCCGCATCGGCGCTCCCGTGCATTTATTTTGCAGCCCTTTCAGGCTGAATGCCCCTTGTTATCCCTTTACGGATCCGATCGTAATACCGGAAATGAAGTATTTCTGAACGAACGGATATACAATGATGATCGGGCCGGTTGCGACAACCGCCATCGCCATCTTCAGCGAGTTGGACGGAAGATTTGCAACCTGGATGCCGGCCTGCGCGGCAATTCTTGCCAATGCCTGCGTCTGCTGCTGCACGGAATAGAGCATGTACTGCAGCGGATATTTTGCCTCGTCGTTCATGTACAGCATTGCATTGTACCAGTCGTTCCAGTAGCCCAGCGCAAGGAACAGACCGATGGTTGCAAGTCCGGACTTCAGAAGCGGAAGGATAATCGTGAAGTAAATTCTCCACTCTCCTGCTCCGTCAAGCTTCGCGGATTCAATCAGTGCGAACGGAATGTTATTGACAAATGTCCGCATGATCAGCAGATAGAAGACATTGAAGACTCCCGGAAGAATCAGTGCCAGATAATTATCCTTCAGGTGCAGATACTGAATATAGAAGATGTATGTACTGACCATTCCGCCGTTGAACAGCGTTGTGAAATAGAAAAAGAAGGACAGTACATTCCGGTATTTCGCATCCTTTCGACTGATGACATAAGCGGTCAGTGAAGTAAGAAACAGACCGGCCAGCGTGCCGACCGCTGTGATGAAAATGGATACGCCATAGGCTCTTACAATCTTCTCCGGCGTCTTGAAAATGATCTTATAGGCCTCCAGTGAAAACTCTCCCGGCCAAAGTGAAAATCCGTGGAACCGGATCCACTGCTCCGATGTAAACGAACCGGAGATCAACAGAATAAACGGAATCAGGCAAACCAGTGCAACCAGTGCAACAATGACGTAGCAAATCACGTAGAATATTTTGGAAGAGGTACTCAGCTTGATGTTCTTCGGTGCTGATACTGCCAGATCCTTAGATTCATTCCTGGACATAGCTGTTTCCTCCTTTCTCAGAACAGTGCGTATTCTTCATCAATATGCTTCACAATCGCGTTGACAACCACGATGATCACGAAGCACAGAACCGACTGATACAGTGTCGCAGCAGCGGTCATTCCGATATCCGGGTTGGTCACGAGCGAGCGGAATACATAGGTGTCGATGACATCGGTTGCATTAAAGAGCTGTCCGTTGTTGCCGACGATCTGATAGAACATCTCGAAATCTCCGCGAAGGATACGTCCTACCTGGAGAAGAATCATTGTGATCAGTGTCGGACGGATCGACGGGATCGTGATGTAACGGATTCTCTGGAAAATTGTCGCTCCGTCGATGGAAGCTGCTTCATTGATCTCCCCATCCACACCGGTGATCGCTGCAATGTAAATAACGGAGTTATATCCTGTCCACTTCCATGCATTGAAGAGACAGATGATCGCAGGCCATGCAGAAGGCTTCATATAGAAGTTGATCGGCTCTCCGCCGAAGAACTGTACGATGTTGTTGATCATTCCGGATTCATAGTTCAGGAGAGAGAAAACAAAAACTCCGACTACAACCCAGGAGATAAAGTAAGGCATCAGGATGACCGTCTGTGTAATCTTCTTGAACTTCCTGTGACGGATCTCTGAAATAAAAATTGCAATAATAACGGCGATCATCTGCGATGTGAACAGATTCAGAAGGTTGTACAGAATCGTGTTGCGTGTGATCAGCCAGCCGGTTCCCGATGAGAACAGGTATTTAAAGTTGTCAAATCCGTTAAACGGACTTCCGAACACGCCCATGTCATAGCGATAGCTCTTAAAAGCCAGTACCAGACCGCTCATCGGCAGGTACGACATCACCAGAACAAGGACGAAGGCCGGAGCCGCCATGGCAAAAAGCGCTTTGTTCTTCTTGAACTCTGCAAGAAATCCATTTTGTTTTCTGCTCATTGTTGCCTCCCTCTTGTTTGCCAGACAATGTAAAACTGCTGCAATTTATAAAAAGAGTATAAAAAACATCGCCTGCAAAAAACACAGGCGATGTTGCAAAAATGTGCACTTTTTTACGTTATATGGTGGAATATCTTTCGATTTTTCGTCATTATGACCATCCCGGTCAGATCATGAACGTTTCTTCACTTCACATCCGCACAGCCTCCTCCAGCTCCTCCATTGTCATCGCCCTGATCCGGATCATAACCGTTGTACCTCGCCGTTGTCCCCCCTCTTTTCCGGGGGAATAGGTGACTCCGTACTCTTCTCCGTAGGTCAGCTTGATCCGGAAATTGACATTTGTGATTCCATATCCCTTCGTGCCGCTTCCCGGACTCCGGGATTCCAGCTGCCTTGCAAGCTCCTCTGCAACGCCAGGTCCATCATCACGCACGGTCAGAATAATATCATTTCCCTCTCTTCTGCCTCCGATCTCAATTCTGCACTCCCGGATTTCCGAATGCTCTCCCATTCCATGCAGAACCGAGTTCTCCACAAACGGCTGAAGCGTTATGTTCAGGCAGGCCAGGTTCTGGATTTCCTCCGGAACATCGATATGCAGAAAGATCGCGTGATCATAATGTACGTTTTCAATGTCCACAAAGGACTTGATGTGCCAGAGCTCGTCCCGGATTGAAATAGCAGATCGTCCATGGTTGAGCGAGAGCCGGTAAAACTGTCCCAGATTCCTTGCCAGCTCCGCCACCTCATCCGCGCCGTAGTCCATAGCTCCCCAGTTGATCAAATCCAGCGTGTTGTACAGGAAATGCGGGTTGATCTGTGCCTGCAGAGCCTTCATCTCTGTCTGTGAAATGCTGCGGCCGAGCCGGTACTGCTCCTTCATCAGCTTCTGCAGCTCCCCCATCATAAAGTCGAAATTGCAATACAGCTCATCCATCTCATCCCGGCTGAGTTTCTCCTGCTGCATCCCGATCTTCAGATTGATGTCGCCGCTCTGGATTTCCGACATCTTGTTATTCAGAAGGCAGATTCTTCCCGTATAGTACTTCGCCAGAGCGTAGGCGGAGGCGGAAACCGCCGCAATCGTCATACCGGTCAGAAGAACAAACAGAATCAGAAGCCACAGGAACTGATGCCGGTATTCGCGAACCGGGATCAGTGCCCCCACCGTCCAGCCGAAGGAATCCTCCGAATACTGTATGGCATAATACTGCTCTGTCCCGAGTCGAACGGTTTCCCAGGATTTTGCCTGCTTCTGCGGAAAGTCTGCGGCGTTGATTTCCCCAACTGCCTCCTCTGAACTGCTGCAAATGTACTGCCCACCGCCATCCAGAAGATAAACCAGACTATGGGCTGTCGGCATTGCGTTGCGCAGCATCTGCTCGAGGAGGCTTCGCCGGATTTCCACCTTCGTGATATAGGAGCAACGCGTCCCATCGGCTTCTGTGATCTGCATTCTTCCAAGCCTTGCCAGATAGGGCTGCTCCGAGGCAGAATTTCCCATTCTCTTATCCAGCAGAATCCGGTAAACCGATCTCCCCGTCTCCAGTTCCGCCTCGATCTCCCTGTAATCGGCTCTGCTCTTTAATTCCGAAACCGGATAGAAATAGAAGTTATTGTTCGAGTACAGCTCGGTGTCCGGAACATACATTCCGATCCGGTATTCCCCATTGGAAAACTCAATTCTCTGGAAAATCTCATTCAGCTGATAAAATTCCAGATAGTTATCATGGAGGGTGAACGTCGTGCCAAAGTCCGGTGATTCCATCAGTCGGATCAGATCTGCATTCCCGGAGATCATATCCGATATATACTGCATATTCTGCAGGTAGGAAGACGTAAAGCTCCCCGCCTGGACAAGGGCCTGCTCGGTGCCGTGCCGAAGCTGCTGCTCTGTTTTCTTCTGCAGATAAAGGGTGGACAGCAGATAGATCACAAGGCTTACCAGAATGACCGGTACTGCGAAGGCCATCATCATTTTTCTTCGCATGGACCAGCCGCGCACCGCCATGCGAAGGCGTTTTCCCTTTATCAAATGCCTGTCGGTATTCATAAGCTGTCCCGGTATTCCTTCGGCGTAGTGCCGGTGCTCTTCTTAAATGCCTTGGAAAAATACTTGGCATCCTCGTATCCGACAATTTCCGCCACTTCATAGAGGCGGTACTGAGGATTCTTCAGAAGCTCCTTTGCCTTTTCCATCCGGCAGTCCGTAATATACTGGCCCACCGTGCCATTCATATTCCTGCTGAACATGGAGGACAGATACGCAGGCGTCAGATAAACAACCTCCGCCAGCCGTGTCAGCGAAAGATCCTTGTCTCCAAGGTGTTCCCGGATATAATCACACACCTCGCGGATCTGATAATTGATACGGCAGCTTCCATCCTTTTCCAGTGCAAAGGCAATGTGATGCTTCACATAACTCAGAAGGTCCTCAAAGGCCATGCAGAACTCCATCTGCGTACCGCCATCGTACTCCTCCGTCTTCCCATTTCTCCGGCAGACCTTAGTCACCGCCCGGTCCATCTCATAAAAGCGGTTTCTCGTCTCAAGATTTATGACCGCGTGCTCGCAGATAAGGGACCTTGTCTGCTCCTCCGCAAACCGGTCCGCCTCCTCTCTCTTCCCTTCCATCAGAAGTTTGTAGAAGGCATGAAGCTGCTCCTCCGGGATCGCCTCACGATCCTCCATGCAAAGGTCCTCCGGGCACGCATAGGAATTCCAGCCCTTATAGGACAGGTGCTTCTGCGTCTCAATGGACTCCCGATACGCCTCCGGGATGCTCTCTCTTCCGCCATACTCCCCGCTCGATGTGACAAACCATGAGCGATCCTCACCGACGTATGCCAGAATGTCCTCACAGATTCTTCCAATCTGTTCCTTCTGCCACGGCGTCATCCTGCAAACCAAAATGGCATAATATAAAGAAGTGACATGGTCTGACATGACCTCCGCAAGATCGAAGCCGTATTCCCGCCCCAGCTTCCCGGTCAGCTCCGCCACCATATCGCTGAAATGCTCAATCGGATGCTTCTTCGTCCGAATGGTGAAGAGAACATAGTGGTTCCATCCGTCCTTCTCCTCCTGCTCTTCCAGAGCCTGGCTGTAATTGATCAGAGAATGCAGCGTCGCCATCTGAATATGGCGAATCTTCTGGATGTAATGAACTGCCTTCCGGACAATTTTCGTCAGCTCCTCCAGACTCACCGGCTTCTCCACATATCCCACGACACCGATTGAAATCGCCGCCTGCAGATATTCCTTATCCGTATATCCGGTGATGAAAGCAATCTGCGTATCCGGGAACCGCTCCCGGATGGCAGTCGCCATCTGAATTCCATCCATGCCCGGCATCCGGATGTCTGACAGCACCAGATCCGGCCGATAATTTTCCAGAATGGAAAAAGCTTCCTCCGCACTCTCTGCAGCCCGAACCTCATCCACGCCCAGCTCCGCCCAACTAAGATGCCGCACAAGACCGCTCCGTATGGTGGTTTCATCTTCTACAATCAGCGCCCGAATCATATATGTCCCCCTGCTTTACTTTAAATAAGGCAAAATCACATATTATTATAGCCTGATGCGGTATTTTTTGTCTATTTTATACTGTTCTACAGCAGGATGACCTCCAGATCCTCCGGGACGAGAAGATTCCCGTGGAAATAATTTCTTCCCTCTTCGGTGTATAGCTGTTTCCGTTCCTTAATGTTCCGATCCTCCGTGTGATAAAGGATCACATTTTTGGCCCCAAGCTCCTCCGCAAGCTTCGCCGCATCCGCTGCCGTGGAGTGGTTTTTCTGATAGGGTTTGAAAATATCAGCCTGTGAATGCAGGCAGAAAGCCTCCAGAAGAAGCCAGTCTGCTCCTTCCGCATAGCTCCTCTCGCACTCGTTGTAAGGCTCGTCCCCGCAGCAGGTAAGTTTTCTTCCATTCTCCCCTGCCTCCAACTCCATGCAGAAGCCAAACTGCTTCGCCTTGGTCGAATGAATGTCGAAGAACGTCACCCTTCTTCCGAGAATCGTCTTCTCCTCACCGTCCTTCACCTCAACCAGATGCAGTCTCTCATCCAGAAAGGCACATTCCTTCTTCGTAAGAAGCTTCTCCGCCATCTCCCGGAGAAGCGCGATCACCTCATCATGACCATAAATGACCGCCTCCCCCTCGTAGTTCCCGCGCTGCATATTCTGAAGAATCATCCGAAGCATCCAGATCATCCCCATCAGATGATCCAGATGGCGGTGTGTCAGGAACATCACGCGGATATCCTTCCAGGAAATACCGGCCTCCTTCAACTGATGAAGGAGGCCGTTTCCGCCGCCTCCGTCCACAAGAAAATACCGATCCTCCTGCGCCCGTTCTTCGTCCTCCAGGACAAAGCAGGTATTGTAGCACTCTGTCACAACTGCGTTTCCGGTTCCAAGCATCGTCAGCTTCATGTCTCCGCCCTTCTTTTATCCTCTCTATTGTTTCTGAATTAAGCTGTTTATTATGTATATTCTGATTATTTAAATGTTTCTCTTTATATTGGTTGACACATTGCAACTCTTCGGTTATCATAAAATCAACAAAAGAAAAGAGGTACAGACCAATGAAGAGGTAAGGTTCCACATCCATAATAAAGGAAGTATCGAAGAAGATCTTACCAGAGGACAATCCAATGTACTAGTTATCTTCACACAACAGAATACAGAATGAAAGAAAGAGAGGATGCGCAACATGCAGATTAATCGCTTTATTTCATAAGGGGCAGTCAATTGGGAACCGAAATTGACTGCCTCATTTATTTTACTTTCCTTTCTCCATTTTGCTTTCCTTTCTGTTTCACTTCAGATTTCTCCTGCTTTCCTTTCTGTTTCACTTCAGATTTTGTTTTCCCTTGAACTCTTCTCCAGACTCGTCGAACGCTCGTTCGATTTTTGTGGACAGATACCGCCTTCCGCGTTATGATGAATACATCTCAAACACAGAAAGCGTATCTTTACATGAATAGAATCCCGTGGAAAAACCGTTCCGGACGAATCGGTTCTCTGCTTCTGACGTTTTTTCTCCTGCTGGCATCAGCTTCTGTTCTCTCAAATTCAGGCCATACCGCACCGAATATCACATCGATACAGGCAGCAGAACATACAGCATCCGTCTCTCAATCTGCGAAATCTTCTTCCGGAGAGCAGAAGGAGCTTCTCACCGTCACCTTTCTGGATGTCGGACAGGGAGACGCCGCTGTTCTGCAGTGCGGCGGACAGACCATGATGATTGACGGCGGAAAGGCAAAGGCCTCCTCCTATATATATTCCTGGCTGAAGAAGAATCAGATTTCCTATCTTGATGTCATGGTTGCAACGCACACAGACGCCGACCACATCGGAGGGCTGTCCGGTGCCTTGAATTATGCAAAGGTGGGAACGGCCTATTGCCCGGTCACCTCCGGAACCACCAAAACCTTTCAGAGCTTTGTCAAATATCTGAAGAAGCAGGGGAAATCCATCACCGTTCCGGAAGCAGGCGATGAATTCTCTCTCGGAGGTGCACAGGTCAGAATCCTCGGTCCCACAGATCCGCAGGCCGAGGGCAACAATTCGTCCATCGTCCTGAAGGTCACCTTCGGCGATACCTCCTTCCTGTTTACCGGAGACGCGGAGCGGGAGGAGGAACAGGAGCTTCTGGAATCCGGCTATGACCTTGAGAGCACGGTCCTGAAGGTTGGACATCACGGCTCCGACACCTCAACCTCCTACCTGTTCCTTCGCACCGTCAACCCGCAATATGCCGTCATTTCCGTCGGTGCAGACAACACCTACGGACACCCAACCGAGGCCGTCCTGTCCAGACTCCGCGATGCCGATGTGAAAACCTGCCGGACCGACCTGCAAGGTACCATCACGGCTGTCAGCGACGGGAAAAAGGTAACCTTTCAGACAGAAAGGAATGCCGATATCAATACTCTGGGCAATGCAGGCCCTGGCCAGAAGGACGAGACCGGCCAGAAGAACAAGGCTGTTTCAAGTGCCGGCAAGGCCGCAGCATCGGATTCTTCTGCAGAAAAGACTTATGTTCTGAATACCAATACACATAAGTTCCATGATCCGGACTGCTCCAGTGTGTCGCAGATGAAGGAGAAGAATAAAAGAATTGTTACCGAGTCGAGGGATCAGATCATCGCCGATGGCTACGATCCCTGCGGTCGCTGCCATCCGTGATGTCCCGCCTTCGGCGTAGATACCATTGGCATGGACGCTCCCGCTTACCGCAAGGCTGCCATCGATGCAGTGAAGCAGCACTCCGTGAATTATCTTCATAGATAAAATGAGGCAATAAAAAGGCTTCGCAGTCGGTTTTGAGTAACCGGCCGCGAAGCCTTTCTTTGTTATTGTCCGACTTTTCAGGTACCACTGTGGTCAAGGATGCTTGTTTGTCGGGAAATCATCTCTGTTCGCAGGAATGTCTGGCCAAGGATGCTTTTCAGCAGAGAAAAGCATCTCTGCTTAGAGAAATATCTGGTCAGAGATTATTTTCAGTGCTGTAAATCATCCTCATTTGCAAGAATTCTCCGCCAGAGATTATTCTTCAACACCGAAAAGCATCTCTGTTTGAAAGAATAGCTTGTCAGGGATTATCTTCGGTGCAGAAAATCATCTCTATTCGCAGGAATGTCTGGTCAGGGATGCTTTGGTGTTGAAGAAATTATCCCCCAAGGCCTCAAAATCAATATAAGGATTACTCTGACAGCCAGAAAGTCATCCGCAAGCCTCGATATCAGCTCACAGGTATGCATTGCATGCCACATACAAAGCCATCCTGAGTTTGCATGCCCACATTGAAAATTGAGTTTGCATGCCCACATTGAAAATGTAGGAACGCTGTTATACTTACATTTCACACCTTCTCTGCAACGCTTTTCTCAGACCAGCGGTGTCCGGCAAGGCGAATCAGGAAAATCACCCCGCGGAAGCACAGCTCTGTGCACATGCCGATCCACACGCCCTTCAAACCAATTCTGGGTGCCAGGAAGGCCGCCAGCGGGATTCGCACCGCCCACATGCTGATCAGGCTCATGCAGGAAGGTGCCAGGGTATCTCCTGCACCGCGGAATACGCCGCTTGCCACGATGGATGCGCCGAACATCGGCTCCGCAAAGGCTTCGATCCGCAGCACCGCCGCTCCCAGTGCCCGAACCTCCGGATCGGGCGTAAGAATTCCGATCATCTGCGGTGCCAGAATGAACATCAGCGCTCCGCTTCCTGCCATCAGAAGCGAACCGAAGATCGTTGTCAGCCACCCTAATCTTCGAACCAGGTCCTTTCTGCCTGCGCCGATGCTCTGACCAATCAGAGTGGTTGCAGCTGTTCCGATTCCATAACCCGGCATGTAGCAAAGGCTCTCCGCCGTAACCGCCAGCGAATTTGCCGCAATTGCGAGCGTTCCAAGCGGTGCCACAATGGTGGTGCAGGTAATCTGCGCCGCACACAGAATGGAAGATTCAAAGGCAATCGGGATTGCTATTTTCGATGCAATCTGAAGGTCATGAGACTGCATTCTGAGCTTCTCACCTCTATGATGCCGCAGAATCTGACTCTTCCACTGGATATAAAGGAAGCCGGCGATCAAAGCCGTCGCCTGCGCAAGTGTCGTGCCGAGCGCCGCACCGGCTACGCCGAGTCCCGCTCCGGGAAGCGTAATCCCCGCAATCTGATGCTCCGAAAAGATGAGGAATGAGTTGAAGATCACATCCAGAATGCAGGTCAATACCAGAAGGACACTGGGAGCTGTCATATTTCCGGTGCACTGCAGGGCTCCGGAAACCAGATTCAGCAAAGCCTTTACCGGCATCGAGAGTGCAAAAATCAGAAAGTAAGCGGAGGCCATTCCGACAATCTCCTGATCCCCTCCGAGCCAAACCGGAAGCTTCCCGTGAATTCCACCTCCGATCGCTGCGATCACAGCCCCGATCAGAAGAACCGAAACCAGTCCCTGACGGAAAATATCACGCGCCTTCTTCTCTCTTCCGGCACCGACATACTGCGCAATCTGCACGGTAAAGCCGGTTCCCGCAGCGTTTCCGATGCCGCCCATCAGCCAGGTCGTAGAGGCAATCAGTCCAATGGAAGCCGATGCACCTGCGCCCAGTGATCCCACCATGGATGCATCAATATATTCCATAATAATCTCGGAAATCTGCGCAAGGATTCCCGGTATACTCAGCTGCACAATCAGAAGAAGCTGCTGCCGAAAGGTCAGCGTCTTCCCGTCACGCAGGTCTTTTAACAACTGGTTCTGTTCCATATCAATAAACTATTTCAAATTCGTTTTCCGAATTGCCTCCCCATGTAATTTTTCCGATTTTATATCGGCCCGGCTTTATTGATTATTGATGGCCGTCACGGACCAGGTGTCCGCATCCTTGTTCTTTTCGATTACGACCTCCGGAGCCTGACCGATCAGGCTGATGCTGAAACGATCCCCGGAAATCTCTGCATCCACCAGATCGCAGTAGCGGATGTTCCGCTGCAGATCAGCGGTAAATGCATCATCGAAATCCATCGAAGCCAGCTCCTCCTGAGACGAGATCTTCTTCCCATCCAGTGTCATCGGAAATCTGCACAGTCCCGCCAGATAATCCGAGCTCTTCATATGAAAGGCCAGCACAACCTGGCTCGCCGTGTACATCGCATCGAAGTTCTTCTCCGCCACCGTGTTATCAATGTTCTTCAGAGAAACCAGCGAAGCTCCCGAGGTATCACCGTCATTTTCAATCAGTCCGGTGTAGGTAATCTCATAGCAATGACCCAGCAGAATCTCATCCTTTGATGCTGCGGACATATCGTCCACGCCAAAGGTGATAATATCACCGCCCATCGTCTGCATGGTGAAGGTGTGCATGGCGGCATCCAGAATGACTCCGGTATCTGTCGTTTCCACATCAGCCAGAGCTTCCGCGTAGGTCATCTCCACCTTCTCGTAGCCGGACGCAGGTGCAATGGAGTCCTTGATTTTCTGCGCCTCTGCATACAGCTTATCGTACAAATCCTTCGTCTTCTCCCCGAACTGAACGTCGGTCGGATAGGAAACTCCGATATAGGCAGAAACCTTCTGCTCTCCCGTTTTCTTCAGACCGCAGACAAACTCTCCGCCGACATACCGGATGAACTGCGGCGGAGCGGTGGAAACCTGGATGGAGCAGAGGTTTCCTCCCTCTCCTGCCTCTGCACACTCCTTAGCCGCAAATCCAAGGGAATAATCCTGTTCGTTCTCATCGGTATGCTGATATGCACTCCAGGAAACCAGATCCTTCCAATCCTCCGGGAGCTTCACGGTAAAATACGGCGTTGTCAGCAGCTGTCCGTCCACCGTGACGGAGGCATCTGCGTTTTCGTCCCCTTCCGGGGTCTCCGAACTCTCCAAATCCTCCGAATCCTTCGAGTCTTCCAGGTCCTTCGAGTCTTCCAGGTCCTTCGAGTCTTCCGAATTCCCGGGGTCCTCCGATTCTTCCGTATCCACACTGAATCCAGAATCCAGCTCCATATCCTCTGACGGCTTCGTCGCGGGCGCGTCCATATCCGCCTCGTCTGTTACGGCAGAGGAACCATTCCCGCTTCCGCAGGCGGCAAGGCTTATTGCAAGGGCTGCTGTCAGACAGCAAAATATTCTTCTTTTCATCTTCTGCATCTCCTTTCCCGTTTGCTCTCTACCCGCTTCCATTGTACCAGTTTCCGCATCACTTTTCGGTATCCGGTATCGAAATTTCGAAATTGCTCTCTTTATGTTCTTTCCGCCATATTGCCGGGGTTGTTCCGACTGCCTTACGAAAAACAGCGGTAAAATGACTTTGGGAAGAAAAGTCCAGATAATTTGCGATCTGTTCTATGGAAAGCTTCTTCTCACACAGCAGATTCTTCGCCGCCTGAATTCTTTCATCCATATCAGCTCTATGTCGGCTTCCCGGAAGCAACCGTAGACCGCCCGGTGCGGACACTTGCAGCCTTTGCCAAAATCACACTGGAGCCCGGAGAAACACAGGATGCCCGGCTCTAAGCTGCGAATTTACCCGGCTATTTTTCATATTCGAATGCCAGAGTCTGCGACGCTGGCCCTGGCATTTTCATATTTTTTCGGGTCAATCCTGGAAGTTGTGGGATTTGAAATCTCACCCAAGGGTAATTCCCAGAACGCTGACCACTCGGTGATACCTATTTCATCCCTGCGGATAAAAATCCTCTCCCAGGGATGATTCTCCCCCGCTGATTCCATCCCTGCAGATAAAATTGCGGAAAAAAATCCTCTCTCAGGGATGATTCTTCTCCGCTGATTTCATCCCTGCGGATAAAAGTTTTCTCTCATGGATGATTCTTCCCCGCTGATTTCATCTCTGCAGATAAAAATCCTCTCTTAGGGATGATTCTTCCTCGCTGATTTCATCCCTGCAAATAAAAATTTTCCTCCAGGGATGATTCTTTGGAGCAAAATAAAAAGACTGCAGAGCAGCCACTTGCGTGACTGTCCTGCAACCTCCTTATGTTATGCCCTGTCCGCCCCTTTCGGGGCGTTCAGGGTTTGCCGATACGATTTTATCTCATGAAAGAGATTATTTGACTTCGATCTGCTTGACCTCGTCCTTCTTCTCTTCCACAGCAGCCTGCTTGTTCGGTACATTCAGTGTGAGAACTCCATTCTCATACTTTGCATCGATCTCTTCCGGCTTTACTTCCTTGCCGACATGGAAGGATCTCTCATACGATGCGGTTCTGCGTTCGCGGCGCAGATACTTGCCGCTCTTCTCGTCCTTCTCATCCTTGTTCTCTTCATGAGAAGCACTGACGGTCAGAACTCCGTTCGTCATACCGATCTTAATGTCCTTCTTGTCAAAGCCAGGAAGATCTGCCTTTACCGTGAAGTGATCGCCGTTGTCTACAACATCGGTCTTCATCGCATTCTTACTCATCAGATCATTCATCTGATTCCACTCACGACGAAGTGCGTGATCATACTTCTTCGCAAGCTTCCTGTCATGTCTTTCGATGCTCTTCTCGCTCTCGATCTCGTCCTTTGTGGGCTCCGCTACCAGCGATACCATATCCTCAAAAGGATCATACCAGTCATCAAAAGGATCCATCATATCGTATCCATTCGTCCAAAGCATAGGCATCAACATAAGTCATTCCTCCTTTTACATCAAGGGTCATAACCGTTGTTCTTGCGGCCGACTCTTTTCAAATGTCATTTGTGATCCGCGGGAAGTTCATCCGTTCCGATCATTTCGGATCCTCTCTTTGTTCCTTCCCTCTTTTCGATTATTGTTATACATCTTATAGAACATGTATGCAAGTGGGAAATTGTGATGTTTCTGTGAACTCGATCTGTTCTTACTGTAAAATCCCGACCGGGTGGCCACCGCGTCCAGGCCGCAAAAAGCCCTTG
>OLPO01000177.1_pt1 | contig 56768 bp, 63 predicted proteins | sample 1672831 | NCBI WGS metagenome assembly OLPO01 (sample SAMEA3136728, study PRJEB25190) | human gut metagenome | reverse complement strand
GTAGAGCACTTGACTTTTAATCAAGTTGTCCGGGGTTCGAATCCCCGATGCCTCACTGAAAAAGCATTGTCGTTTGACAGTGCTTTTTTTTCGTTCGGAAAATACATATGCGGAGATCCATGTCAGAAAAAGGCTATCCTACATAATGTATGAAAATGAGTACAAAAACTCCACGGTATAGAGGATGTAGATTATAAAATATATCTGCTACAATAAAGACAGTTAGGAAATATACAAAATGTTTTGGGGGATTCATGATTGTATATTTTGTCGGAAGAATACTTCAGGAGGTGTAGCAGAAATGATTATTATTGGTGAGAAGATTAACGGATCCATTCCTTCTGTGGCAGAAGCTATTGCAAAAAGGGATGCGGAATTTATTAAAGACAGAGCAAGAAAACAGGCAGAGGCGAATGCAACATTTATTGATTGTTGTGCATCTGTTCCGGAGGAACAGGAAGTTGAAACATTGAAATGGATGATCGATTGTATCCAGGAGGTAACAGACCTTCCAATTTCTGTAGACAGTCCAAGTGCAGATGTTTTGGCACAGGCTTACAAATTCTGTAAACGTCCGGGACTTTTTAACTCAGTATCCGGTGAGGGAGATAAGATCGATAAGATTTTCCCGATCATGGCACAGGAGGAGAACAAAGACTGGCAGGTTATCGCATTGTTAAGCGATGACAGTGGAATTCCGAAGAATGCAGCTGACAGACTTCGTGTATTCGATAAGATCATGGCGAAGGCGAAAGAATACGGAATTTCTCCATCCAGAATTCACATTGATCCGTTGGTAGAGATGCTCTGTACATCTGAGAATGGAATTGAAACAAATATTGAAGTTATTTCAACTGTTCGTGAAAAATATCCGTCTATTCATATTACAGCAGCGATCAGTAATATTTCTTTCAATCTGCCGGTACGTAAGCTGATCAATCTTGGATTTATGGTACTGGCTATGAATGCAGGCCTGGACAGTGGAATCCTTGACCCGACAAACCGAGATATGCTTGGTCTTATCTATGCAACAGAGGCACTTCTTGGAGAGGATGACTATTGCATGGAATACATCGGAGCATACAGAGACGGACTGATCGGTCCTGTGAAAAAATAACAAAAAAAAACTAAATGAGTGCAGAAGCAATTATGGGAGGTAAAAGTTATGAGTAAAATGGATGATGTTTTTGATCTGGTAGTAAGAGGAAAAGCGAAACTGATCGGTGGAGCAGTGCAGGAAGCACTTGATGAAGGAAATGCAGCACCGGATATTCTTGACAATATGATTAAAGCAATGGGTATTGTAGGTGAGAAATTTAAAAATAACGAGATCTTCGTACCGGAGATGCTTGTAGCAGCAAGAGCAATGAAAAAAGGTGTTGATGTTCTGAAACCACATCTTGCAGGCGGAAGCGCAGGAGTAGCAGGAAAAATGATCATTGGAACCGTAGCAGGTGACCTTCATGATATTGGTAAAAACCTTGTTGCCATGATGATCGAGAGTGCTGGATTTGAAGTGATCGACCTTGGTGTAGATGTTCCGGTGGAGAAATTTATTGAAGCAGTACGTGAGAACCCGGATGTTAAGGTTGTAGGTGTTTCTGCACTTCTGACAACAACAATGCCAGCTATGAAAGAAACTGTTGAAGCTCTGAACAAAGAAGATTTCCGTAAGGATATTAAGATTATGGTTGGTGGTGCTCCTATTACTCAGGAGTTTGCAGATGAGATCGGTGCAGATGCTTACACAGCAGATGCAGCTACAGCAGCTCAGGTTGCCAAAGAGCTGGCAGCATAATCTGGTTTGATTATGAGCAGGAAGCCATTATCCCATCATTTAAAAATCGTAAGATTTAACTGAAACAAGTAAGCTTCCTGCAAGGTTGCGAAGAAATAATAGGCAGTGGAAGAGAACTTGCTTGGAATATGTCATATGGTGAAGCGTGTTACTCGAAAAATTGTATTATAAAAGTTCTTGCAGGCGGAGAGTTTGTTTTAATGGCAGTTCCTGTGAAGAATAAAGACGAATAGACATAGTTGTCCGCAGAAACTATTAAATATTATAGTTTCTGCGGATTTTTATTATAATGAATTGTTCCTTATAATTTTAAGAGCACAAGAGAATTTATCTGTATCAAGATAGAAATAAGATTTGTCAGATACATTACGGAAGTTATTCAGTATAGAGATATGTAGCGAATGCGGATTGTGAATAACAGTTAAAATTGATTTTGAATAATCAGAGGAGATTTAGTGTGTATGGAAAATATTCCGTGATAACTTAGCATGAGTTTTTCGACTATAATGATGAAACTATAGACTTTACTTGAAGAAGAGAAACAGGTAAACTGAGAATAGTGATAATATAGAAAATTTTTTGCAAAAAGAAAAATATCGTCTGATAAAAAGAACATTGGGTGGGTACGATTTGTCAGATGGATGTAAATAAATATGAGAAGGAGTAACGATTTGAATACATACAGGGTGTTTTTTACAAAGGAAAAAAAAGAAGTCACAGTGCAGGAGGGTACAACTGTACTGGAGGCTGAGAGAATGGCAGGGTTATCCCCGGATGCACCGTGCGGAGGTGCCGGAAAATGTGGAAAATGTACAGCCAGGATCAATGGCGTTGTGGAAAAAGCCTGCCAGATCAAAGTAACCTCAGATCTTGAGGTAGAAACGATTGAAAAAGAATCGGAACACAGGATTCTTGTAAAAGGAACCGAAAGAGCTGTAGCTTTTCGGCCGGAGCTGGAAATTCTGGATATTGAGATCCGGCCCTGTACAGTGGGGGAAAACAGCTCAGACTGGACAAGACTTTGCGAGGCCATAAACCGGAACCTCCAGGAAAAAGGAAGCAAAGCTGACAGAGTATTTCAGCCGAAGCTTGAAGTACTTCCGGTGGTCAGCCGCCTGATGAAAGAGAAGGGCGGAAAAGCAAGAGCGATCATCAGTGAAGATCAGATCCTTGAACTGAAAGAACAGGATGACAAGCCGGTTTTGATGGCTGCTTTTGATATTGGAACAACAACAGTGGCAGGCTATCTTCTGGATGGAAAAACAGGTGAACAGCTGGCAACAGCCAGTGCGTTAAATACACAGACAGAATATGGTGCAGATGTTATCATGAGAGCCAATTATTCACTGGAGCATGGCGCAGATGAGCTTTCCACATGTATCCGTGTACTTTTGAAAAAACTGATCCGCAAGCTTTGCACAGAAGCTTCGAAAGAACCAGAAGATATTTACCAGGTCAGTGTTGTAGGAAATACCTGCATGCATCATCTTTTTCTGGGAATCGTACCGGATTCACTGGTTCATGCGCCGTATAATCCGGCGATCAGTCAGGGACTTACATTTCCGGCAGAAAAATTCCGCCTGGGAATTCATCCGGGTGGACAGCTGATTGCACTGCCGGTTATTGCCGGATTTGTGGGAGCCGATACTGTGGCCTGTCTTCTTGCAGTGAATCTTGAGGATGAGAAAAAAATGACTCTGATGATCGATATCGGAACAAATGGCGAGATCGTCCTTGGAAATGCAAAACGCCGTATTGCGTGTTCCACTGCAGCGGGACCTGCTTTTGAGGGCGCTAAGATTGCCTGCGGAATGCGTGGCGCAGAAGGTGCGATCGAGCATGCACATCTTGAAAATGGCAAGCTTGTATGCAAGGTGATCGGTGATGGAAAACCAACGGGAATCTGCGGATCCGGACTGATCGATATTATTGCAGGACTTCTGGATGCAGGAGTGATCGACGAGAGCGGAAGACTTCTGGAAGGACCTCGTGTGGTACAGATCGACGAAAATACGAAGCTGGCATATCTTCTGGCATCACCGGTGGAATCCGGAAACGGAAAACCGGTTTATCTGAGTCAGAAGGATATCAGGGAGGTGCAGCTGGCCAAAGGTGCTATCGCAGCGGGAATTGCGCTTCTGGCAGAGCAGATGGGAATTACGCTGGAAGAAATAGAGCAGGTTTATATAGCAGGTGCTTTTGGCAACTATATGGATCCGGCGGGAGCCTGCAGGATCGGTATGCTTCCGGGAATCCTGAAGGACAGGATCATTCCGGTAGGAAATGCAGCCGGAGAAGGGGCGAGGCTTGCACTTTTGAATAAAGAAGAGCTTGCACGTGCGGAGAGGCTTGCACGTCATACGGAATTTTTGGAGCTTGCAGCATTGTCAGAGTTCCAGGATCAGTTTGTGGATGAGCTGGAATTTCCGGAGATGTAGATAAACATAGAAGTATTTCAGAGGTAGATAAAGTGGAGGGAACAGATATGGAGCTGAAAGAACTACAGCAAATAGGAAAAGAAATTGGTTTTTTTAAGATAGAGGCGTTGGACACAGCGAAGATCAGGTTACTTCCGGAGGTGCGTCAGATGTGCAGTACAGATAAATGTCACATGTACGGTAGAAACTGGAGCTGTCCGCCTGCCTGTGGTACTCTGGAGGAATGCGGAGCTGATATCGCAGGATACACCCGGGGAATCATTGTGCAGACAAAAGGAGAGCTGGAGGATGAATTTGACGGGGAAGGTATGATGGAGACAGAGGCACTTCATAAAGAGCATTTTGTGGAGATGCATGACAGGCTGAAAAAAGAATTTCCCAAACTTCTTTCTCTTGGGGCAGGATGCTGTACCAGATGTGCCAAATGCAGCTATCCGGATGCGCCATGCCGTTTCCCTGAGAAACGATTTTCTTCGATGGAAGCTTATGGAATGCTGGTTACACAGGTCTGTCAGGACAACGGGATCGAATATTATTACGGACCCGGAACCATTACATACACCAGCTGCTTTTTCCTGAAATGATTTTTCGGAAAGCATAAAATAAATATCCAGTTCTATTTCTGCGAACGGTCCACATAGGATTTTGGTAGCTATAGCTGAAACCTGTTGGAGCTGTTTTGCAGAAAGGCGGTATTTTTATGGCATATGGATATCTGATAAACGCGCAGGGAAATCAGAACGCAGAGACACGGGCGGGGAAAAAATCTGGCGGCTGTTTGCGGGGATATACAGAGATACTGCGGATATTTCATGCGGCAGCAGTGTTTCTGGGGATCTTTATGGAAAAAATGTTCCACGTACAGGCTGACGCAAGGAATGCAATGGGATACTGCGGAAAATATGCGTGGGCAAGACTGAGATACCGGACTGGCTGTATGAGAAAACAGGAAGGTACTGTGTCCAGCTGTAAAATGTATGGATATGATGAAAGAGAAGAAAGTGTCCCGGAAAATGAAAAACCGCCAGGTAGTCCAGTGCGTCCAGGGATTAAAACCGGAGCTAGACTGAACCGGGGAAAAGCGCAGCAACGAAAAGTCATTGGAATGCACAAGGCAGGGAATAAATATCGGGACAGGCGTCTGCTTAACCGAATTAGGGAATCAAAACAGACAGACCTTGGAAATCTTACAAAGATTTCTTAAACTCTACATTGATCACACAGATCTCGCTGTCAGTGGCAGTCCGCATATTGGGTCCCCAGATGCCGGCGCCTGAGGTGACGATGTTGTGCATGTTTCCTTTTTTCAGGTAGCCGCAGGAATTTTCCCATACAAGACTGGTGCAGATGTTCAGAGGGAACAGCTGGCCGTCGTGGGTATGACCGCAGAGATCAAGATCTGCACCTGCGCGTGCTACCTCATCCAGTTCGCCGGGCTGGTGGTCCATAAAAATAACAGGACGACGGAGATTCAGTGATTCAGTAAGCGCAGAAGGCGTTTTTCGCGTGTCGGCTGTTTTGCGGCAGCGGGAAGGATCTTTGCGTCCGATGAGATAGAAACTGTCATCTATAAGGACGGATTCATCATTCAGGAGCCGGATATTGGCAGCTTTCAGAAATTCGTACATTCGCGGGTCGTCGTATTCCTTTTTCGGGGTGCGGAAGGTGAAACCGGCCAGGATCGGTTCACTGAGATCATGATTGCCCCAGCAGGCATAGACGCCATATTTGGAATGGATAGAGCGAAGTATGGAAGCTGTTTTTTCCGGATTCTTTAATCCCTCGTATTCATTATCAAAAACATCTCCGGCAATGCAGACAAGATCAGGAGACTGGGCATTGATCTCTTTCACAAGAAGCTCGGCATGTCTGCGTCCGATACTGTAGCCAAAATGAAGATCTGCAAGCAGAACGATCTTCAGAGAATCTTTTTCTTTCACCTGCTTATCTACTTTCACATCAAAAGTTTTTATCTTAAGTTTCCACTGATTCAGAATTCCATAAGCACTGACACTGATGATAAGAAGTGTGCATACAGCCCCTGTGATCACAAATGCCTTTCGGGAATAGATCCAGGCAGGGTGAATTGTGTGCGTCAGGATCAGCCTTCCAAGATCCGTGGTAACGATCACCATCAGAATATAAAGAAAAGTTCCCTGAAAATAATTGGCAGTGTTTTTCAGAAAGCGATGCAGTCCGACCGGTTTCCGTATCAGAAAACAGGTCAGCAGAGAGGAGGCCAGAAATACATAAACGCCCGCAAAACACACCCGAAATGCAAAAGTCTGAAACAGATGTGTACAGGCGCCCATCCACAGGATCATCCAGCGCACGATATAAATATTGATGAGAATATAAAATGGTGCAAGAATTATAGCAAGCATGAAATAAACCTCCATGGACCGATACTGTCCGTTATATGGGATAGTAAATGATAGCGATACAATTACACCAGTATACAGCAATTAATATTTTTTTGCAAAAGAACATATATTAGGGAAAAGACCGCTTATGGTGTTTTTATGAAAAAATATGCGTATTTTCGGTATTTCCTGGTATTTCTCGTGATGGTTCTTCCTTATGTCGGCGGAGTGGCGTTTCAGGGAGTGGAGATGGTTTTTGTACAGCGAAAGCCGGAGGCAGAGGAATATCTTCCGATGATAGTTTCTTCCCAGATCACGGCAGATATGGAGCAGGAAACCATAAAAGCGCAGACTGTGATCGCCAGGTCGAATACGCAGAGAAAGCTTCGGGAGGGGAAAATGCTTCCGGAGATCCTTCGGGAAAATGTGGACGGCATGAATTTATGCAGAAATATTTTTTCCCCAAAAGACAAAGTCTATGAGCTGGCAGCAGAAGAAACGAGAGGTCAGGTTCTGACATATCAGGGGGAGTTGAAGCTGACGCCGTGGCACAGATGCAGTGCCGGGAAAACACGCAGCGGAGAAGAAGCTTTTGGGGATGAGGCGTATACATATCTGCGATCTGTGGACAGCAGCGAGGACAAAAAACTGCAGGATTATGTGAAAACAGTTGAAGTTTCGGCGCAGCAGATCGGAGGCGAATTGAAGATCCAAAACCGGGACAGTGCGGGCTATGTGACGGAGCTTTCCATGGGAAAAACAGCTCTGGAGGGAGAAGGCTTTGCAGCTGGACTGGGACTGGAATCTGCCAATTTCAGTCTGCAGAAAAAGGACGATGTTTATTATTTCCGTGTACGGGGAAGCGGCCATGGCGTGGGATTTTCGCAGTGTGGAGGAAATGAGATGGCGAAAAAAGGAAGCAGCGCGGAGGAGATCCTGAAAAAATATTTTCCGGCCATGAAACTGAAAAATTTATAAAAAGTGAATAGAAAGTCATATTCCGGACACCCTATAGATACAGAAACGGTGACTGACAGGTAATAAAGGCCGGCACCGGAAAAATGAACATATCAGACAGAGGTGGAAAGAATATGAAAAGTAAAATCGTGAGAGGCATTATCAATGGCGGCGTTCTGGCAGCAGTGGCAGCTCTTGGAATCACAGTGTATCAGCTGGGAACGAAGCCCATTGTGGAAAATCCCCAGGAGGAGAATTCCGTACAGATGGATGAAACCGGTCTGGAAGAGGAGCTTGCGGACGGTGAGGAAGCGGCGGTATCCGGGGATGGAAGAAAAGCGGATTCCGGAATTGAAAAAAATCAGTCAGATGCAGAGGAAATTGCTGGCGGTAATAAGACTGCCGGAAAAAACAGTTCGAATATGTCGGGAGACGGAGCTGTGACGGGAAGTACTGAAAGCGCGATAACCGGTGCAGACGCTGATTTGAATCGCAACGCAGGTGATCAGGGTAGTAATGGAGCAACATCTGCGACGGGTGCAGTGAATGCGGGAGAAAACAGCGAAGCTTCAGTATCTGGTACAGGAGAAAGTACGGAGACTTCTGCAACCGGAATCGCAGCACAGAATCTGAATTTCACGGAAAATTCTCTGATGGAATGGCCGGTGAGGGGAACCGTTCTGATCGATTATAATATGAATGAAACGGTGTATTATCCGACCCTGGATCAGTACCGGGTAAGCCCGGCAATCGCAGTGCAGGCAGTGGAGGATGCGCCGGTATATGCGGCAGCAGACGGACAGGTGCTTTCCGTTGAGCAGGATGCGTGCACGGGAACAACTGTGACCATGGAGCTTGGAAACGGATATCAGGCTGTATATGGACAGCTGAAAGACCTTACTGTGGAAGCCGGGGATTCTGTGAAAGAAGGCGAAGTGATCGGAAATATCAGTTCTCCTACGAAATATTATTCCGTTGAAGGCCCGAATCTTTATTTTGCAGTGAAGAAAGACGGAGTGCCGGTGGATCCGTTTGAATATCTGGAGTGAAAACTTTTGGCAGGAGGGGTGAAAATCCCTCCTGATAAGTGTATAATTACTTATATACAGAACGGAAGAGGTACATAGCTATGAATATTAATGAAATTGCCAGACTTGCGGGAGTTTCCAGAGCCACCGTATCCAGATATCTGAACAACGGATACGTAAGCAGTGAGAAAAAAGAGATCATCCGCAAGGTAATCGAGGAGACAGGATATCAGCCATCCACGCAGGCACAGACGTTGCGTACGCGAAAGACAAGCCTGATCGGGGTGATCCTTCCGAAAATAAATTCAGATACCATAAGTCGTGAAGTTGCAGGAATCAGTGATATCCTTACTCGCAGGGGCTATCAGATGATCCTGGCCAATACCAATAATAATCTGGAGGAAGAGCTGAAATATCTTTCACTTTTTAAGGAACGCCAGGTGGATGGGGTTATCTTTATTGCGACCATGTTTACAAGAAAGCATAAGCAGATGCTGAAAGATTATAAGGTGCCGATCGTATTGCTTGGTCAGTATCTGGACGGTTATCCCTGTATTTACCAGGACGATTACAAGGCTGCTTTTTTGGTGACGGAGAAGCTTGCACAGAAGGGAAATAAATTCGGTTATATTGGTGTCACGGATAAAGACGAGGCCGTAGGAACGCAGCGAAGAAAAGGCTTCGAGGCTGCGCTTCATAAGAATAAGCTTGAAGCTGTTCCGGAGCGAATGAAAATCGGAAACTTTACCATGGATTCCGGTTATGAGATGGCGAAGGAGCTTTTTGAGGAGGATCCGTCCATTGATTCACTTGTGTGTGCGACGGACACAATGGCTGTGGGCGCAATGACTTACCTTAAGGAGATCGGACTTCGAATTCCGGATGATGTGCAGATTGCAGGAATCGGAGACGGAGTTCCGGGCAAGATCGTGGAACCGAAGCTTACGACTGTGCATTTTTATTATAAGACAAGCGGAATGGAGGCAGCAGCCATGCTGGCTGATCTGATCGAGAACGACAACGGAATCAGCAAGGAAATAAAAATGGGCTGTGAGCTTGTGGAGCGGGAGTCTCACAGATAGCAGAGATATTCAGATGTGAATAGGAATATCCGATCTAATGGCATATACAGTATATAAAAGAAGCAGAGCTTTTTCGGGGAAAAAATCCCGGGGAGAGAACTGCTTCTTTTTTGGTCTGGGAGATGGCACGACCAGGGTGACACTGTTTTGGAGGAGCTCTTATGGAATATGTACAAATTCAGAAGAGAAAATTTGTGAGATGTTTCGGATTTACAAATGAGATGGTTGTGGTTATAATACAAACAAGACATGAGAACGATTCCATACAAGAACCATATGGAAATATATAAAATCACAGAAGATAATAATTGAAAAATACTGATAAATGCTATGAAAATTCAAAAATAGCATAGAAATTGCAGAAAAGCAGATTATTGAAATGTGATTACAAATATGAAATCAATCTCATAAAATAAACGGAACAGTAGCAGAAAAGGAGGAAGGACATGGATTACAGAAAGACCGCACAGGAAATCTATGATCATGTAGGAAAGAAAGAAAACATCATTTCCGCAGCGCACTGTGCAACAAGACTGCGTCTGGTCATTGCGGATAATGATAAGGCAGATAAGGAATACGTAGAGAATATCGACGGTGTAAAAGGCGTATTTTTTGCACAGGGACAGATGCAGATCATCCTGGGAACCGGAGTTGTAAATAAGGTTTATGATGAGTTCATCCAGATTGCCGGAGTTTCCGAGAGCAGCAAGGAAGAGCTGAAACAGGTGGCAGCATCCAAGGCCAATCCAGTACAGAGACTGATCAAGACACTGGGAGATATTTTTGTACCGATCATCCCGGCTATCGTAGCCAGCGGATTCCTGATGGGAATCATGGAAGCTTTGAATTTCATGGTAAACAACGGCTTCCTGAATATTAATACCAACGGTTCCATTTATGTATTTGCACAGCTTTTCAGTAACACGGCGTACACATTCCTGCCGATCCTGATCGCTTACAGTGGCGCAAAAGTATTTGGCGCGAATCCTTATCTGGGCGCGGTTATCGGTATGATCATGATTCACCCGAACTTGCAGAACGCCTGGACAGTTGCTACAGAAGGTGTACAGGCAACTCAGAAGGTATGGTTCGGACTTTACTCCATTGACATGGTTGGATATCAGGGACATGTAATCCCGGTTATCATTGCTGTATGGGTACTGGCACAGATTGAGAAGAGGCTCCATAAAGTCGTACCTGCAATGTTCGATCTTTTTGTAACACCGCTTGTCAGCGTTTTTGTAACCGGCTATCTTACACTTTCCATTATCGGACCGATCTTCGTAGCAGTTGAGAACGGACTTCTGGATGGAATCCAGTGGCTGATCGCTCTTCCATTCGGAATCGGAAGCTTTGTCATGGGTGCTTTTTATGCACCGACAGTTGTTGCAGGTGTTCATCATATGTACACCATCATTGACCTTGGACAGCTCGCTAAATTCGGCGTTACCTACTGGCTGCCGCTTGCATCTGCAGCCAATGTTGCACAGGGTGGTGCGGCTCTTGCCGTAGGTCTGAAATCAAAGAACCAGAAGATCAAATCCATGGCTGTTCCGTCTGCATTAAGTGCATGTATGGGAATCACAGAGCCGGCGATCTTCGGTGTAAACCTTCGTTTTGGAAAGCCGTTTATCATGGGCTGCCTGGGTGGTGCATGCGGAGCACTTTTTGCCTCCATCACCAGTCTTGGTGCTACAGGAACAGGTGTTACCGGTATCTTCGGAATCCTGCTGTGCCTGAATAATCCGGTTTCTTATATACTCATGTTTGCCATCGCATTCGGTGTGGCTTTTGTACTCACATGGATGTTCGGATATAAGGATGAGGTACAGGAAACAGCTGAGAGCGGCGCGCAGACTCTCTACAGCCCGCTTGAGGGAACTGCGATCCCGCTTTCAGAAGTAAAAGATGCGACCTTTGCATCAGAAGTCCTTGGAAAAGGCATGGCAGTGATTCCGTCCAAAGGTGAGGTAAAAGCACCTTGTGACGCAACAGTTTCTACAATTTTTGATACAAAGCATGCGATCGGTCTGGCAACAGACAGTGGGCTGGAGCTTCTGATCCACATCGGAGTTGATACCGTTGAGCTTGGCGGAAAATTCTACACAGCTCATGTAAAAGACGGCGACCAGGTCAAAAAAGGCCAGACACTGATCACATTTGATATGGATGCGATCAAAGGAGAAGGATACGATGTGACCACTCCGCTGATCGTCACAAATACAGATGATTATGAAGAGGTAAAAATGCTTACAGAGGGTGCTGTAGATAACAGTTCCAAAGTACTGGAGGTAAAATAATGAGCTCTTTGACAAAAGTGCTTGCGGAGGAAGTAAGAAAAATCGAGGAAACGGCAGCAGTGGACAGAACGGTGCAGAAGGACAGACTGACACATCATCTGATGCCACCGGCCGGATGGCTGAATGATCCCAATGGATTATGCTGGTACAAGGGAAGATATCACGTGTTTTTCCAGTATTCTCCTTTTGAAGCTAACGGCGGTCTGAAATTCTGGGGACACTATTCCAGTGAAGATATGATCAACTGGAGATATGAGGGTGTACCGATTCTGCCGGACAGCATTTATGACTGTCATGGTGTTTACTCAGGCTCTGCTGTTGCAGAGGAAGATAAGCTTCATCTTTTCTATACAGGAAATATCAAACTGGATGGAGATTATGATTATATCAATAACGGAAGACAGTCCAGCACTCTCCATGTGGAGAGTGAGGACGGCATCCATTTCGGATATAAAGAGGTTGCGATTTCCTGGGAGGATTACCCGGAGAATTATACCTGTCATATTCGTGACCCGAAGGTCTGGAAAGACGGCGAAGAATATCGTATGATCCTGGGAGGACGTCAGAAAGGCGATAAAGGAGCTGTGCTTTTTTACAGATCAGAGGATCTTAAGAACTGGAAATTTGACCGTGAGCTGACCACAGAAACTACTTTCGGTTATATGTGGGAGTGCCCGGATTTCTTTTCTCTGGAAGGCCAGGAAGTGCTTTCTGTATCTCCTCAGGGCCTGATTCGTGAGGAGTTCCGTTTCCAGAATATTTATCAGTCAGGATATTTTATCCTGAAGGATGGTAAGCCTGAGGAAAAAACTTTCCGGGAGTGGGACTACGGTTTTGACTTTTATGCTCCGCAAACTTTCCAGGATGGAAAGGGCAGACGGATAATCATCGGCTGGATGGGAATGCCGGATGCGGATGAGGAGTATGTGAACCCGACTGCTGAGACAGAGGGATGGCAGCATTGTCTGACGGTTCCGCGAGAAATTTTTTATAAGAACGGAATGCTTTATCAGTATCCGGCGGAAGAACTGAACGGGCTGAGAGAAGAGTGCGTTCCGATTACGGCTTCCGGTGAGGCGATTCCCGTGAATGGCCCGTTTGATCTGGAACTTCAGGTAAGCGGAGACAGCGCAAGAGTAAGTCTTGGGGAAAATCTTCTCCTGGAATATCAGGACGGAGATATTGCCTTAAGATTATCAGAAAAGGCCGGTGTAGGAAGAAAGGTGCGTAAGGCGCATGTTCCGTCTGGTAAGTTAGAGAGCCTGAGAATTCTTGTGGATACTACGGCAGTTGAGATCTATGTGAATGGCGGAGAGGTTGTTTTTTCTACCAGATACTATCCGGAGACGCAGGAGCAGGCTGTGAAAGTGGAAGCGGATGAGATTCGTGGAGAGATTTATAAATTAAAGAAATGTGAGATGTAAAAAATAAAAATGCCTTGAATGAAAAAAGAAAGAATGCTAATATAAAACCAAAGCATATTTCTTAAAAATTCAGGGCATTTTTGCCGTCTATTATTTTTCTAAGATCATTTCAGAAATCCATGCTTTTAAATTCCAATTAAGAACAAAGCAGGGGTTCGAAGTGGTGAAAGAAAAAAGAACAGCACGTTCCAGAACTCCTGCCAAAACAGGAGGTAGGTCTATGGCAAAAAGAAGAAACCGGAAAATCAGTGCAAAGAAAAATCGCAATGCAGGGAAGCACCTGACAGCAAATCGGAAATATAAGGATACTGTATTTCGGATGTTATTTACAGACAGAAAAAATCTGCTTTCACTTTATAATGCAGTGAATGGAAGCCATTATGAGGATGCGGATGCACTGGAGATTGTGACGTTGGAAAATGCAGTCTACATGGGGATGAAAAATGATCTGGCATTTATTGTAGATACGGGATTGTTTTTGTATGAACATCAGTCGACATATAATCCTAACATGCCGTTGCGAGATCTGTTTTACATATCGGGAGAATATCAAAAGTTTGTAGACAACAGGTCCCTGTATTCATCATCTTTACAGAAAATCCCGGCACAATTATCTGTCGGAATCTTATGAGAACCTGACAGGAGCGCCAAACCTGGAACTGAAAGTAATCACCCTGAATATCAATGAAGGCCATAACTGCAGACTGATGGAGCAGTGCCGAATCCTGAAGGAATATGCACAGTATGTAGCGAAAGTAAGAGAATACGCAGGAAACACTGACCTGGATACAGCAGTAGAACAGGCAGTCAACGACTGCATCCAAAATGGGATCCTTGCAGAATTTCTTCGGAAAAATAAATCGGAGGTGATCGCAATGAGCATATTCGAATACGATAAAGAAGAGGAAGAACGAAAACTGAGGAAAGCGGAATATGAAGCTGGGAGAGAAGAAGGGATAAAAGAAGGAGAATTACAGAAGGCAAGGAAAACAGCAATAATGTTGAACCAAATGAATTTTCCAGCGAAGAAGATCGCGGAGGTACTTCAGGTGAAGGAGGATGTGATTGAGGAATGGATCAGGGAATCGTTGTAGAGTTTCTCTGAGAAAAATGAATAATATATTTTATATGACTGGCCAGGAGTTGAATCTGGCCAGTTTTTTGTTGTCTTATAAATGCAATATACTGTTGATTACAGATAACGTGCTGTTGGTGCAGAAATGTTGAAACGGATAGATGAATTTTGTAAAATTATCTGTAAATAACAAATATTATGAAACAAGGGAGGAAAAATTATGGAATGGAAAAAGGTACAAAACATTTTGATTGGATAAATATTTATAATAGCAATGGACAGAGAATACAGTTTCTGGGTGATGGGTGGAACTATAGCCGTAATACTGCTCAAAGCGTATATACTAAAAAAATGAATCTGCATAAGGGTGGGTATTACATTAATCTGCATGAGATTTATAATTGCTTTTATAACGAAAAAAAGACCAAGGCGTTTACCGTAAAAATCACAGGTACTCTCACATACGCAACAAGAATCACCGGTGCCAGAAAACTTTCAAGAAGAAATCTCAAGCTGGCCTGGAAGAGAATTGGAGGAGTCAGGGGATATGAGGTGTACAGAAGTACATCCTTAAGAGGAACCTATAGAAGAGTAAAAACAGTTTCCGGGATCACATGTATTGACAGGAATCTGACAACAAACCGCAATTATTACTATAAAGTAAGAGAATATAAGATTATTGGAAATAAAAAATATTATACACCATTCTCAGGTGCAAAGAAAATAAGAATGTAGAAAAACACCCTTATCGAGCCACTGGCAGCTGCCGTCGTATCTGGATGCAATTTCTTCAATGATAGCAAGGCCGAAACCATGAGACCAGGAATCAGCCTTGCTTGTTTTGTGGTTGAATTTTTGGGCGGATTCTTGCTGTTGAGCATATGGATCGTAAGGAAATTGGCGGTCGGCTTTGCTGTAATCTGGATAAACGGGTCGGGGGAATTGGAAGCACGGCAGGCTTCGATGCCGTTATCCATCAGGTTGAAGAATATGCTGCTGAGATCACTGTTTTCGATAGCAGAGTTTTCCGGAAGCAGAAGCTGAAATGAAGTCCGGATATTGTACCGGGCAGCAATCTGGCGCTTGCTGTCAAGAATTGCGTTGATCAGGTTGTCGCTGCAGATTGGATGAAAGCGTTCTTTTTGAAAGTGGGAGGTCAATGCTTCGAGACAAACGGCGGCTTCTTCATATTGATGGCTGAGTGAACAAAAATAAATACTGGAATGGTTCTGGGAAGAATCTGTCTTCCGGCGAAAATGATGACTGCAAAGGTGATGACTGTAATGAGCAGTGTCCTGGCCGGAGTGGTCCGTTCCTTCAAAACCTGGCGGCTGAAATAGAAACACCATATGGAATAGGGCAGAGCATTAAAAACAATTCCTTTTTCATACATAAAAATGCCTCCCTTGAAAATCTGTATAAATTCAGTATAACATAATTCACAGAAAACAGAAATAAACGTATAATAAATCAGGTGGGAAAATCCGCAGCCGGAATCCCAGCCTGCTTTATCTTTATTATGTGGTCAGAGGGGTTATGGAAAAAGTTTTCATGGTAGCTGACCTGGTATACGGAATGTTTCTGTATGATAAGTGAATTACGATTACTTCGGCTGCTTGAGAATAGAAGGACAGCTGTTAGGGAAGTGTGGCAGCTGTCTTTACATAGAAATGGTGGAGCTGCGTGTTACGGATCAGGAATTTACCGGCGGCGATTTTTACAGAAGAGGAGACTGCTATGAACTATACATACATCGTACAATGTGCAGACGGCACACTTTACACTGGGTGGACAAACTGCCTGGAGAAGCGCATGAAGGCGCATAACGAGGGAAAAGCGGGTGCAAAATACACCCGCGCGAAACGTCCTGTAAAACTGGTATATTATGAAGGCTTTTCAACAAGGGAAGAAGCTATGAGCCGGGAATATCGGATCAAGCAGCTGTCCAGAGAGAAGAAACTGGAATTGATGAAGCTTTGAATTTGTTGGATTGCTATAGAAATATTGACGGGCTGCAAAACAAAATGATAAAATCAGAAAAAACAAGGAGGTTTTTTGCATATGAAAAAGAAATGTTTAACATTACTGCTGGCGATAGCTCTTGTGGTAACGAATGTTGAAGGTACCGGTTTACTTGTTCACGGAGCTGATTTCACATCAGAAGAAGTTTCTGAAGTGAATGAAATCCAGATGGCGAAGGAGACTCCAAAAAGTAAGAACGGTATTGTAAAAATTGCTTTAATTAAGAAGAAGTACTATGATGTGTTCACTTTTTTGGATGAAGACATTAGTGTGAAAATCACATATAAAGATGGAACAACAAGAATTGAAACTATAGATTTACATAATGAAAACACAAAGTATAATGATAAATATGGAAACACTTACTATTATTCTTTTAGCAGAAAAAGAACTGTTAATGTTAAGGGATGGACATATGTATTCAGCTATTATGTAACTGATGCAGAAGGTAATAAAAAAACTTTTACAGACCAGATACAAGTGAGCGGAATCGCTGAAATGCCCAGGGCAGAAATAAATAAAAAATATCAGATTAAGAAAAATATACGTTATACAGTTATACCTTCAAGAACAGCAGAATATACGATTACTTATACCGGAGATAGTAATATGTGGTTCTGGGAAGTGAATGAATGGGAACCAGGAAGATATTCTCTGGGATTTGTAGACAGAGAAAAAAATGATTATGGCTCGTACAAAGTTGTAAAATCAAAACTGGAAAAAGGAAAAAAATATGTTATTACAACTGTAGATGACAATTCTTTTTATCTCAGTATTCTGGAAACAAAGCATGAAAAAATTACAAAGCTTGCCAAAAAAGCAACCTGCAAAGAAAAGGGTTATACTGGAGATGTGTACTGCAAAAATTGTGGCAAATTACTTACAAAAGGCAAAGTCATTGAAAAGCTTTCACATAAATGGAGCAAATGGAAAAAAATTTCCGGTGCAACAGTATTAAAACCTGCAAAGCAGCAGAGATACTGTACATTGTGCAAAAGTGTACAGACTAAGGATTCTGGAAACAAGTTAAAATCTGTGATGAAAGTAAACTATAATACAATCACTTTGAAGACGAAAAAGTCCACAGGTAAACTGAAAGTATCCGGAATGGCGAAAGGGGATTATGTTACAAAGGTACAATCCGGAAATACAGGAATCGTTAAAGTCGTAAAGTTTACAAAAGACGGAAAAATCCAGCTGGCTGCACAGAGAAAAACAGGAACTGCAAAGATTACGATTCGTCTTGCCGGAGGAGCAGTAAAGAGTGTTACGGTTAAAGTTCAAAAATAATGTATACATCTTTTTCTGTTAAAATAACAGTTGTGTCAGACAATGAGGTGATCACTATAAAAAAATGCTGTAAGGCTATCGGAGAGATAACCTTGCAGCATTTTTCATTTCAGTGAATTCCCATTCCGGCAACAAAGAAATACATCACAACGAAATGGCACATACTTCCCAGCATTACGAAAATATGAAATACTTCATGAGATCCAAAATTTTTATGTTTTGCATTGAAGATAGGCAGCTTCAGTGCGTAGATGACACCTCCGATGGTATAGATGATGCCGCCGGCCAGGAGCCAGCCGAAACCTGCACGCGGCAGGTTGTGAAAGATCGGCACGAAAGCGAGTACGCACAGCCAGCCCATTCCGATATAGATTACAGAAGAAATCCATTTCGGGCAGGTGATCCAGCAGCCCTTGAGGATCATACCGATAATGGCAACGGTCCAGACAAGCGCACAGAGAATATATCCGGTGCGGCCATGAAGAACGATGAGGCATACAGGGGTATAGCTGCCGGCGATCATGACGAAGATCATCATATGATCCATTTTTTTCAGGCGGCGGTTCACCTTGGTGGTGGAATCTACCGAGTGATAAAGTGTGCTGGCCAGATAAAGCAGGATCATAGTCAGGATAAAAACGCTCACAGCAAAAACATGAAGCACATCGGCATTTCTTGCAGCCTTTACGATCAGCGGAGCAGCGCCGGCTGCAGCAAGAAGCATGGCGATTCCATGAGTGATCGCGCTTCCGGGATCTTTTAATTTAAATTTCATAGAAAAACACCTCCTGTATCGAATCTGAAACTCTGAAAAATACTTTGATTACCGAAATAGAAATTAATAAAACGAGAAGTAGTATTCAAAACTACATATCAAGTATACGAATACTATACCACTATTATGCGAAAATGCAAGAGCTTTTTTCGCAAAAATTTTATGCGGATTTAACAGAAGTTTGCTTTGAAATAAACATTGGAAAAGTATACTTAATATGTAAAATTGCGATAAGATACGGAGAAACAGGAGGCGGAAAATCCGGAGAATCCATTGTGTGAGCGATTAACCTTTGCGTCCATTTATCAGAGCAGCTGGATGCGATTCTTGCCAGAACAAAAAAGCTCAACCGAAAAAGAGATGTGATTTACGAAGAGATCATGGACAGCCTCAGAGAATACGGTGTTCATATGCTCAATTTCCATAAGATCGAAAAGGAAGACCGCAATTATCTGGAACGGTATTTTGAGGCAGAGGTAGCACCGGTTATTTCTCCTTCAACTATAAGATCGAGCCGTCTGATAATGCACCGCTGAATTCCCAGGAGGTATTTTTGCAGCAGGCATACGATAATGTATCTACAGTTCCGGAAGAAAAATGAAGTACTTTGAAAGTAAAGGTTTTCTTTGATAATGTGTCTATCATGTGATAATATAGAAACAGTATAACTGCAGAGAAATATGCAGACCGGAAGGGAGTATTTTATGGCACGCAAGAGAGTAGTGCTCTGTCTGTTAGGAACAGCTCTGGCAGCATCCTTGTTCAGTGGATGCGCCGGAAAGAAGTCAGATCCTGTTACAATTACCGTATGGACATATTATAATGGAGATCAGCTTGATGCATTTAACGGGCTGACAGAGAAATTTAATGAAACAGTTGGTAAAAAAGAGGGGATTACCGTAGAGGGCAAGAGTCTCGGAACAGCGGAAGATCTGGAGACAAGTGTTCTTTCAGCTGCTAATGGAGAAGTAGGAGCTGAGGAAGTGCCGAATATTTTTTCTGCCTATTCAGATACTGCCTATGCCATGAATCAGAAGGATATGCTGGTGGATCTCTCCGGCTATCTGACAGATAAAGAAAAAGAGGAATATGTAGAAGAATATCTGAAAGAGGGAGATTTCACGGATGATGGAAGTATCCGTATCTTCCCGACTGCGAAGTCAACAGAGCTTCTTTTCCTTAATGATACAGACTGGCAGAAGTTTGCAGGAGATACCGGCGCGCAGTATGAGGATCTTGAGACGATAGAGGGTCTTGTTGATACGGCTGAGAAATATTATAACTGGACAGATGAGCAGACTCCGGAGCCAGACGATGGAAAAGCATTATTCGGCCGTGATGCAATGGCGAATTATCTTCTTGTCGGAGCGAAAGAGCTTGGCTGTGATATTTTTGAAGTCAAAGATGGAAAAATGACTCTGAATTTTGACAAGGATGTAATCCGTAAGCTCTGGGATAATTATTATGTTCCATATGTAAAGGGTTACTTTTCAGCATCCGGACGTTTCCGCAGCGATGACGTGAAGACAGGAAACGTGCTTGGTTATGTTGGTTCTACATCCAGTGCTACATTTTTCCCGATACAGGTAAGTGATGACAGCGGAAATTCTTATGATATTTCACTGAAGGTTCTGCCATGCCCGAAGTTTAAGGACGGAGAGAACTATGCGGTACAGCAGGGTGCCGGAATGGTTGTGACAAAGGGCTCCGAGGAAGAGATCAAGGCAAGTGTGGAGTTCCTGAAATGGTTTACCCAGACGGAGAATAATATTGAGTTTTCCGTTGGCTCCGGATATCTGCCGGTAACAAACGAAGCGAACAGCATTGATAAGATCAAATCAGTTGATAAAGATATCAACAGCTCCATGGAAGAGATTCTTTCCAAATCTGTTGATGAGATCAATAATAATGATCTGTATTACATGCACGCGTTTGAGAATGGAAATGATGCAAGAACAACATTGCAGAATTCATTTGGAGATATTGCACAGCAGGATCGTGCTACTGTAGAAGAGCGCATTGCGGATGGACAGAGTGCAGAAGATGCAGAGGCAGAATTCCTTTCTGATGAATATTTTGACAGTTGGTATGAGAATATCCTTTCGGAGCTTCAGGCGTACGAGGGTTAACGCAGACTGAAGTTTTGGGAAGGAGGAACTGTTGACCATGAAAAAAAAGGAGAAATCCATTTTTCGGACTATTCTGGTAGCTATGCTGCTGGTGCTTGGGATAGAAATCCTGCTTCTGGTGGTTGCGCTGGGAATCAGCGGTGTGAGTGAGCATCTTAACCAGAATGCGGTTGACATTCTTGAAAAGCAGGTGGATAACAGAGACAGCTATCTGCAGACGCTTCTGGCAGCGAATCAGGATCTGGCAAATCTTTCAGGGAAGATCAATAAAAGAGCGCAGGAGCTGATCGATACAGGAGATCTTGACATACAGAATATCGGAAGCAGCAGAACCGATTATGTTGAACTGATGAAAGCTGTCAGTGACAATATGCTCAATGCAATGAGAAGAAGATCTGTCACAGGAATCTTTCTGGCATTTAATACAGAAGATCTGGATGAGAAAAATCCGGAGGATGCCATACCGGCATTGTACATAAGAGATTTGGATCCGGATTCCCAGCCCCCTGCCAAAAATACAGATCTTCTGATGGAGAGATCACCGGTAGAACTTGTAAAAACAATGGGCATCTCCACAGATAAAGGCTGGAAGACCGATATGATTCTTTCAGAAGAAAGTACAAAGGACATTATATATCCGACGTTTCAGGCAGCATATACAGATCATGGCCGGCTTAATGCTGAGGATTATGGTCACTGGACAACAGAACAGTATACGCTTAACGGGGATGACAGACCTGCGATAGCATATTCGATTCCGCTGATCCTTTCGGATGGAACTGTATATGGTGTGCTGGGTGTGGAGATGCTTTCGGAATATCTGGAAATGCAGATGCCTTATGAAGAATTACAGAATAATGGTGTCGGTACATATATCCTGGCTTATACAGGATCTTCTCTGAAGGATGAAAAAATCATTCTTCAGGGAGTGACCGGAGTCAGCGGAAAGGATATTTCTACAGTAAAAAGTTTCAGGCATGGCAAACCGAAGCTGGAAAAAAATGAATATGGGGATTACCAGCTGAAACTGGCCGGAAAAGAATATTATATATCCATGAAGCCTCTTCAGCTGTACAATAGGAATGCTCCTTTTTCGGGGGAACAGTGGATACTGATCGGTGCAGTAGAGCAGGAACAGCTGTTTTCGTTCTCAAAATATGTGTTACATGTGATGATCATAGGAGTACTGATGACAGTACTGGTAGGAATCTTCAGCAGTCTGGTCGTCAGCCTGCGCCTGGCACGACCAGTCCGGAAGCTTTCGGCAGAGGTAGAGGAAGCACAGAAGAATCACAGTACTTCCCTGACATTTTCCAATACCGGAATTCGGGAACTGGACCGTTTTGCGGAAGCGATCACGCAGCTGAATCAGGATATGCTTACCGTTTCCACGAAGTTTTTAAGGATCATGGAAATGGCCAGTGTGGAGCTGGGAGGCTTCGAGGTCCGGACCGATAAAAAGAGTGTTTATATGACGAAGAATTTCTTTTCCATGCTGGGTATGAAGCGTGATCCGCAGGAGATTTCCGGGGCAGATGAGTTTGTGAAGCTTATGCAGGATTTTGACAGAACCTGTCCGAGTACGGTCGGCGGTGACGGTACAAAGATATACTGTATCGAACATGCAGATGGTGAGATTCGATATGTCCGAATGGAGATCAATAAGGAAATGAACCGCCGGATCGGTCTTGTGGAAGATGTGACGAAGGTCACCAGGGAGCGTATGAACATTGAGCATGAGCGAGATTACGATACGCTTACCGGACTTTATAACAGACGGGCATTCCAGAGAGAAAGTGAGAAGGTGTTCCGTGAGCATCCGGAGAAGCTGAAACATGCGGCATTTCTGATGGTGGATATGGATAACCTGAAATATACGAACGATAATTTCGGTCATGATTTTGGTGACAGGTACATTCATGAAGCAGGAAGGGGCTTTGCGGAATATGCTCCGGAAGGAACTATATGTTCCCGAATCTCCGGAGATGAATTCAATCTTCTTTTCTATGGCTATGACAGTCAGGATGAGATCCGTAAGGTGATCGCAGAGATCAAGGCAGCGATCGACAGGAAGAGTATCACACTTCCAAGTGGACGGAAGCTGAAACTGAGTATTTCCGGTGGTGTTTCCTGGTATCCGGAAACAACCAGGGATCTGAAGCTGATGAAAAAATACGCAGATTTTGCAATGTATCAGGTTAAGAAGTCCAGCAAGGGAGACATCCAGGAGTTTGATCCGGATCTTTATAACAGAACTGCCAGTGAAGAACAGCAGAGAAAGCAGTTCCGCCTGCTGATCCGAAGAGAAGAAGTGAAATATTATTATCAGCCTATTGTATCGGCAGTTAACGGTAAGGTACGGGCGCTGGAAGCTCTGATGCATATTGACATGCCAATGCTGAAATCACCGGAGGATGTGATCCGTCTGGCAAAAGAAGAGAAATGTCTTCATGAGTTGGAGCGACTTACATTTTTCCAGTCAGCTGAAGGCTATTGCAGGCTGCGGGAGAATGGTGATGTGAGAGGAGATGAGCTTCTTTTCGTCAATTCCATTGCCAGTGAGAGCATGACAGATGAAGAAAGCCGGGAGTTCAATCAGCAGTATGGTGAACTGAAACCGCAGATGGTTCTGGAGATCACGGAGCAGGAATCCCTGAATATGGATGCTCTTGAGAAGAAAAATATGTCAGGTTTCCTGGGTGCGATCGCACTGGATGATTACGGAAGCGGTTACAACAGTGAGAAAAGTCTGCTTGCTATTTCACCGCAGTACATCAAGGTTGATAAAGACATTATCCGGGATATTGATACAGATCCGGATAAGCGGCAGATCGTGGCGAATATTGTTGATTATGCTCATCAGCGTGGTATGTATATTGTAGCTGAGGGCGTGGAAACGCCGGAAGAGCTTAAAGCAGTTCTTGAGCTTGGAGCAGACTTGCTTCAGGGCTATTATCTGGCACGGCCGGAAGCAGTGCCAGGCGAAATCAATGCGGAAGCATTGGAGATCATCAAAAATATAAGTCGGAAAGCGTGATAAGCTTTCCGGCTTTTTTTCTGTACATATTTCTCCCATTTTTTCACATAATATCCATATACAGCAGTCAGATAAAAAATATGCAGGAGGAAAAGTATAAGATGAAAGCAACTGGAATTGTTCGCAGGATCGATGATCTGGGCCGGGTGGTGATTCCGAAAGAGATACGAAAGACATTGCGGATCAAAGAGGGAACACCGCTGGAGATTTTTACAGACCGCGAAGGACAGATTATTCTGAAAAAATATTCGCCCATAGGGGAGCTGAATATTTTTGCGGAGGAATATGTAGAAGCACTGGCGCAGACAACCGGCCTGACGGCCTGTATCACAGACCGGGATGTGGTTGTGGCAGCTGCGGGAAGCGGTAGCAGAGAGCTTACAGGAAAAGAGATCAGTCCCCAACTGGATGAGGTGATTGCCGGAAGAGAAGAAAAAACTATCCGCGCAGCAGGCAGGGAAAATGTGCCTGTGACTTCCGGGTCGAATGAGAAAGCCTCCGGAAAAATGATCCAGCCGATCCTGTGTGCCAGTGATGCGATCGGTTCGGTGATCCTGCTCGCAAAAAACGAAAAAACTGTGCTGGGTGACAAGGAGCGTGCGCTTGTGCGGACTGCGGCGAATTTTCTGGGACGCCAGATGGAACAGTGATGGAAAATTACGGCGGCGGTGAACTGCGGTGGGGAAAGCTGTGGTATTCTTCCAGAGTGAGATTCGTGATAGTGAGCCAGGAGGCAAGAGGTTTTGTCACATAACGGATGTGCCAGGGTTCGAAAGGCATACCGGTAATTGCTTCTTTAGTCCTGGGATAACGGAGAATGAAACCGTAGAGGGAAGCATTTCGTTTCAACCACCGATATTCCTCAGTCCTGGAAAAATTTTCGCATAATTCCATGCGTATGGTCGGACAGGATACATCCAGAGCAAGACCGCTCTGATGCTCACTGGTTCCAGGTGCGGCTACGAATGGGCTTCCCGTATCGGCAAGCTCTTTCTGGCGCTTCCAGGAACGATATCCGGATACAGCCCAAAGATTCAGTCCGGATTTGTGGCAGGCGTGAAAAAGCTGAGAAGCCGCCCTGGCTGCCTGACATTCCAGCAGACGTTTCGGATTCCCGGGAGCGGCTTCAGAGGGAAGACCGATATCAATGAGATGCTCCGGCACAAAAGCTTCCGGCAGAGGATGTTCTTTGCTGATCAGCCGTGTATAGAATTCTCTGTGCATGAAAAACCCCCTTTCCTTATCTATAAGCCTATGATAAGAAAAGGGGATTTATGATTTTCAGATGAAATTAAAGCTCTAGGTCTTTTTCACTCATCTCTTCAAGAAGAGCTTTTTTCATGTCGAAGAGAGACTGGGAGAGATCTACATATACCTTCTGCGGATTTACAAAACGTCTGGATTCATCCCACAGAGTATCCTGCTCTTTCTTGCAGAAGTCGCGAAGCTCCATAACAGACGGAGACTTGTAAACGCTCTTTCCGTTTCGGATCACTGGTACAAGGAGCTCACGAAGTTCGTAGGTTCCGCCAAGAACCTTGGTCTTTTTCCAGGTGTCTACCGGATCAAAGATGACCATGGTCTGCTCCGGATCGAATTTTTCGTCTGCAAGACAGATAAGATCAGCTTTGATCTTGCCTGTATTCTTGCTGTAGATACGGTATACGGTCTTGTTGCCCGGGTTGGTAACTTTCTCTGTGTTCTCGGAAAGTTTGATTTTCGGGATAAAAGTATCACTTCCTGCATCTTTAACAGCGGCAAGTTTGTATACACCGCCGAAAGCCGGGTTGTCATTGGCTGTAATCAGTTTGGTTCCGACACCCCAGGAATTGATCTTGGCATCCTGAGCTTTCAGGCTCTCGATAAGATACTCATCAAGGTCACTGGATGCGGAGATCGTAGCATCGTCAAAGCCTGCGGCTGCAAGCATCTTGTAGGCTTCCTTGGAAAGGTATGCAAGGTCTCCGCTGTCAATACGGATTCCGTAATGCTTCAGCTCGATACCTTCCTCGCGCATTTCCTCGAATACGCGGATTGCATTTGGAACACCGGATTTCAGCACGTCGTAGGTGTCTACCAGAAGTGTGCAGGAATTCGGATAAAGTTTCGCGTAGGTCTTGAATGCTGTATACTCATCCGGGAAGCTCATGATCCAGGAATGAGCATGGGTTCCAAGCACAGGGACATCAAACATCTGTCCGGTCAGTACGTTGGAAGTACCGGCACATCCGCCGATTACTGCGGCTCTGGCACCGAAGATACCGGCATCCGGACCCTGGGCACGACGAAGACCGAACTCCATGATCGGATCACCCTTGGCAGCGTGGCATACACGTGCAGCCTTGGTTGCGATCAGACTCTGATGGTTCATGATGTTGAGGATAGCTGTCTCTACAAGCTGAGCCTCCATGATCGGTGCGATAACCTTGACCATAGGTTCTCTCGGGAAGATAACAGTTCCTTCCGGAATTGCATAAATATCGCCGGTGAATTTGAAATTACTTAAATATTCAAGAAAATCTTCTTCAAAAATTCCCAGGCCTCTCAGATAGGTGATATCGTCCTCAGAAAAACGAAGATTCTCGATATACTCGATCATCTGCTCCAGTCCTGCACAGATGGCAAAACCTCCGCCGCATGGGTTATTGCGGTAAAACATATCGAAGATTACAGTCTGATTGGTAGGATTTTTGAAATAGCCCTGCATCATGGTAAGCTCATAGAGATCCGTGAGCAGAGTAAGGTTATTTGCTCGCATTTTATTCTCCTTTAGGTGCCTCCGGATATTGTGACCGGAGGAAAATAACACGGTTGTTTCCGCTAATCTTTATGATGCTTATTATAACACAAAGGAGAGGATTGTAAAATTTTTTTTACAATAATAAGATATGATAAAATGGATAAAAAAACGAAAAAATATGTGTGAATCTTGTGAAAAAAGCTGTGGAAAATTGACAGAAAAGAACATATCGCGTATTATAAATATATGTGACAAAAAAGGGGCGGATATAATGGGAAGCAATATTTTTCTGGAAGATATAAAAGAGATCCAGTTCGAGGATTACTTTAAATATGATACAAACAGCAGAGGAAACCTGGGAGATGAGCTTCCGGTGATGGTGTACAGGCTGCTGGAATATTCCCTGAAGGAAGAACTGAAGAACCGTTTTGGAAAAGAAACTCAGATTGATATCTTCCGGAGTGCAGGCCGGATGGCAGGAGAATATTTTGCCCGGAATATACTGAATCTGGATGTGTCGCTGGATCAGTTTGTGAATGAGCTTCAGCAGAAGCTGAGAGAATTAAAAATAGGAGTCCTGCGTATTGAGGACGTTAATGAAGAAACAGGGCGGATCGTGCTGACGGTTGCAGAGGATGCTGACTGCTCCGGCTTGCCGGTGCTTGGAGAGACTGTATGTAATTATGATGAAGGTTTTATAGCGGGAATTCTCTCTGTATATTCCGGAAAAACATACACAGCAGTGGAGGTTGACTGCTGGGCAACCGGAGACAGAGTCTGCCGTTTCCACGCGAATGTGGAAGAGTGATTTTTGCAGCTGCAGAATAACAGCGGATAATTAGTGATGGAAATAGAGGGCTGGAGAATGGAAGACAGAAACTGCGAGCTTTTATTTGAATATCTGAGATCAATTCTATATGACTCCAAGGTGAAGCCTCTGGATGTAGAAGGTCTGGACGAGCCTTTTCAGAAGCTTGGAATGGGTCTGCAGTATCTGGACAAGGCGGTTCAGGAGATGAAGCAGTGTTCGGCAGCCCTGTCAAAAGGAGATCTTTCCAGCTTTAATCCTGCCAGAGAGAATTTTCTGTGCGAGAATCTTAAGAACATTCATGCCAATCTGAATCATCTGACCTGGCAGGCCAAGCAGGTGGCAAAAGGAGACTATTCCCAGATGGTTTCCTATCTGGGTGAATTTTCAGAAGCTTTTAATACCATGACAGAGCAGCTGCGTGAAAGAGAGAATTCCCTGAAACTGATCGCCGAGAAAGAAAAAAAGCATGCGGAGATGGCGGAGAGCTACAGTCAGCTTCTCATGGAGCTGATCGCGCGAAGTGAAGAAGAGATCCTTGTGATCAGTCTGGACGGACAGAATCTTCTGTACAGCAACCGCCGGACGGAGGACGAAGTACGGAACTGGGAAATCTATAAAAAGTGGGTGCGTCAGATCGAGAACGGGAGACGTAAGAATGACCGCCGGAAAGAGCTTTATGAGTGGAAATGGGAGGCTGAGGATTCCGATCACCGTTTTTATAAGATCACAACAGGTAAAATGAAATGGCAGGGGGAATGGTCTTACGTTCATATTGTACAGGAGGTCACGGAGGTAAGAGCCAAGGAAGAGCAGCTGAGGGCAGAGGCATATCAGGATATGCTGACCGGAATCGGAAATCGTTTTTATCTGAGAGAAGAGGCTGATGAGATCTTGGATACGGGAGAACAGCTGGCTTTGTGTTATTGTGATCTGGATCATCTGAAATATATCAATGATAATTTCGGGCATCTGGAGGGTGACGAATATCTGAAGTTTTTTGTCAGAGTAGTAAAAGAGAATATTCGTGAAGAAGATATTTTTGCCAGGATCGGCGGAGATGAATTCTGTATTTTGCTGAGAAGCTGTGCCAGAGAGGATGCACAGAACCGTATGGCAGATATCCAGAGGGAGTTTTCCGAAAGGAATAAAACAGTTTATGAGAGAAGCTTCAGCTGTGGAATCATAGAGATTCCTGAGAATCATAGCCCGGTGAAGCTTGAAAAGCTGATCCATGAGGCAGATGAAAATATGTATGGGCAGAAGCGAGAGCATAAAAAACAGTATAAAAATAAAATAAAGACTGTGAAATAAGAAAAATATACCCTCGAAAAGCTGCCGAAAACCGCATAAAATAAGGCTTTTCGAGGAATGATAAAAATTTTTTAAAAAAAATTCAAAAAAGGGGTTGCAATTTTAAAAAACCTGTTATATAATATCATTCGTCGCAAGCGATAAGGCAAGCGAAAAACAAAAACATAGGGCTATCGCCAAACGGTAAGGCAACGGACTCTGACTCCGTCAGTTCAAGGTTCGAATCCTTGTAGCCCTGCTTCTTAAGCACCTCAGATGAGGTGCTTTTTTTATGCGTTATAAAAAACAAGTGCGTTTCCTCCCGCCAGGTGGTACAATAGAACCACAGACAGTATGACAGGGAGGCATTATGAGTTACAGTTTTGAGAGTCGTGTAAGGTTCAGCGAGATCGGGGAGAACGGATGCCTGGAATTGCCGGGGATTCTGGATTATTTTCAGGATTGCTGCACATTTGAGTCTGAGGAAACAGGACTTGGAATGGAAGCATTAAAAGCCCGGAAGCGCGCGTGGGTGCTTTCTTCATGGCAGGTTGTTGTGAAACGATATCCGAAGCTTGGGGAACATATAAAGGTAACAACCATTCCTTACAGTTTCCGTGGTTTTATGGGAATGAGGAATTTTATCCTGGAGACAGCAGAGGGCGAACGTCTGGCCTGGGCGAATTCCTACTGGTCACACATTAACACGGAGACAGGGCTTCCGGAGAAGCTTACACCTGCGGATACAGATCCGTATAATTTGGGAGAAAAGCTGGAGATGGATTATGCACCGAGGAAGATCGCGCTTCCGAAGGAAGTCGTGAAGCAGGAGGCTTTTTCCGTGCAGAAGCACCATCTGGACACTAATCACCACGTAAATAACTGCCAGTATATCCGGATGGCAGCAGATTATCTGCCGGAGGATTTTGTAGTTCATCAGCTGCGTGCTGAATACAAGCGTCAGGCTTTGTTGGGAAATGTGATCATTCCGGAGGTATATGCGGCGGAGGATAAGGTGATGGTGATTCTTAATGCGGAGGATCAGGAGCTTTACGCTATTGTAGAATTTACAAAATAAGCTATATAGGGAGGAAACGCTATGCTGGAAAAATTAAAAGAAGAAGTTTACAGAGCAAATATGGACTTGCCGAAATATGGTCTTGTTACTTTTACATGGGGAAACGTCAGCGGGATCGACAGAGAAAAAGGGCTTTTTGTTATCAAGCCGAGCGGTGTTGAGTATGAGAAGCTGACTCCGGAGGATATGGTCGTTGTAGATCTGGAAGGAAATAAGGTCGAGGGCAGATATAATCCGTCGTCTGATACTCCTACGCATGCGATTCTTTATCGTGCATTTCCGAACATCGGAGGTATCGTACATACCCATTCGTCCTGGGCTACAAGCTGGGCGCAGGCAGGAAGATCTATTCCATGCTATGGAACTACGCATGCAGATTATATCTACGGGGAGGTTCCGTGTGTGCGTAACCTGACCAAACGCGAGATTGAAGAGGCTTATGAAGAGAACACAGGTATCCTCATTGCTGATTATTTCAAGAATAAAGATTACGAGGCTGTTCCGGCAGTTCTCTGCAAAAACCACGGACCTTTTACCTGGGGAAAAGATGCACATGAGGCTGTGCATAATGCAGTGGTTCTGGAGGAGGTTGCCAAGATGGCTTCCCGATGTGAACTGATTAACCCGAATGTGAAGCCTGCACCACAGGAGCTGCAGGATAAGCATTACTACAGAAAGCATGGTGCGAATGCATATTACGGTCAGGTAAATCAGGAGGACTGATCTGTCAATAAAAAGATAACAGAAACAGTGTCTCCTGAAAGAGACGGTTCAGGGCTCTTTTTGTCAAAAATGGTAGAAAAAGCCAGAAATGCTGACCTTTAACACAGGTACTGCCGAAATATGTGCTAATGTCAAGAATATTGCAGAACATTAACACATTTTGAAAAACAGGTGGCAGTATGAAGATTTACACTTATCAGGGAAAAAAGAACGTTTCCGGAGAGAAAATACGTCAGATGAGAAATATGAAACGGATGTCACAATCCGCACTGGCTGCGAAAATGCAGGTCGAGGGTGTGATGCTGGAGAGAGACAGTATCAGCAGGATCGAAGGCGGCGAGCGATTTGTGGCAGATTATGAACTGAGAGTGTTTGCGAAGGTGCTGGGCGTGGAGGTAGAGTGGCTTCTGAATGAACAGTAATATAAAAATTGGTATGACTGCTATTTATATATGTAAAGTACTTGATATTTATGCAGGAAACTGCTACAGTATAAAGAAAAAAGGAGATCGCGATTTCGGTAACAGGAGAAGCGGTCACAGATAAAAAGATAGAGGCGCGGATTTTATCAGTATTTATAGACGAGAGGCCCTGGCAGGCTGTTTATATAAAGAAAGGAAACTCCGCCGAAGTGCTCTAGAAAGCCAGATGACAGGGCACTGGGACGCCGCAGAATATGCGTCGTACTGTCACGGATGTGGAGCGCTATCGTAAGCTGTTGAATAGGGATTATTTAACCGGAGGTGTTCTAAGAAGGGACAGCCTCCGTTTTTTTGTCTCCGAAAAAGGGAGGAGAAAAATGAGTAAAAAAGCAGGAACAGCATTGTCTGTTATGGCAATGGTATTCATGGGCGCACTGGCAAGTCCCCTGACTGTGCTGGCTGCGGATGCGGAGGAGACTTACCAGCCTGCTCTGTATGCAACAATCTGGGCACTGCTTCCACCTCTTGTTGCGATCATCCTTGCACTGATCACAAAAGAAGTATACAGTTCTCTGTTTGTGGGAATTGTAGTAGGAGCACTGCTTTATTCCGGATTTAAATTCGAAGGAACGGTAACGCAGATTTTTGAGGGAGGAATTATCAAGGTTCTTTCCGACAGCTATAATGTAGGTATCCTGATATTCCTGGTAATCCTGGGATCTGTTGTGTGTATGATGAACAAGGCAGGCGGTTCTGCCGCATTCGGAAGATGGGCGAGCCAGAAGATTCACACACGTGTGGGAGCAGAGCTTGCAGCAATCGTTCTTGGAATCCTGATCTTTATTGATGATTATTTTAACTGCCTGACAGTAGGAAGCGTTATGCGTCCGGTAACAGACAGACATCACGTTTCCAGAGCGAAATTTGCATATCTGATCGATGCCACAGCAGCACCGGTATGTATTATCGCACCGATCTCATCCTGGGCGGCCGCAGTCAGCGGTTTCGTAGAAGGACAGGACGGACTGGCAATTTTTGTAAGAACGATTCCGTATAACTTTTATGCGATCCTTACGATCGTGATGATGGTTGGAATGGTACTGATGAAAACAGAATTCGGTGCGATGAGAACACATGAGATCAATGCACTGAACGGAGATCTTTATACAACCGCTGCCAGACCATATGAGAATGCAACGGATGATGAAACACCAAATCCCCGGGGAAGAGTTATCGATCTTGTTATCCCGATCCTTGTGCTTGTTATCTGCTGTATCATCAGCATGATCTACACAGGAGGATTTTTCAGCGGAACAGATTTTGTTACTGCATTTTCACAGAGTGATGCTTCCACTGGTCTTGCAATGGGAAGTGCTTTTGGTCTTGTGTTTGCGATCATCTTTTATATGATCCGCCGTGTGATCAATTTCAGAGATTGCATGTCCTGTATTCCGGACGGATTCAAGGCCATGGTGCCGGCGATTATGATCCTGACCTTTGCATGGACTCTGAAGGCCATGACAGACGGACTTGGCGCAGCAGTGTTCGTAGAAGAGGCTATGCGCTCTGTTGCAGGAGGAATCGAGGTTATTCTTCCGGCGATTATTTTCCTGGTTGGATGCGGACTTGCTTTTGCGACAGGTACCTCCTGGGGAACTTTCGGTATCCTGATTCCGATCGTGGTTGCTGTATTCGAGAAATCCAGCCCTGAGATGATGATCATTTCCATGTCTGCATGTATGGCAGGTGCTGTATGCGGAGACCACTGTTCACCGATCTCGGATACAACGATCATGGCTTCAGCAGGAGCACAGTGTGACCATGTGACTCATGTTTCCACACAGCTTCCGTATGCGATCGTAGCGGCAGCAGTATCTTTCGTGACATATATTGTTGCTGGTTTTGTTAAGACAGCATGGATCGCGCTTCCGGTTGGAATCGTGCTGATGCTGATCGTACTTTTCATCATCAAGATGAACAATCCTATGCCTGTTGAGAAACCGACAGAGTAAACAACTGGATAATCTGAGAATAAAAGGCAGTACCGGAAAGAAATTTCCTGTGCTGCCTTTTTTGTGCTTTCTATAATAATCGGCTTATGTTATAATGCAGGACAGACAAGTAATAAGAACATAACAAATCAATCATATATAAGATTAAGGAACAGGAGAGGTAATGATAGAATTAGGTAAAAAACAGAAACTTCTGGTTGTAAAAACCGTAGATTTCGGAATATATCTGGGAGAGGACAGAAACGCACCTCAGAACGAGCGTGTACTGCTTCCTTCCAAGCAGGTACCGGAGGGAACCAGGGTCGGTGATGAGATCGAAGTATTTATTTATAAGGACTCCCAGGACAGACTGATCGCAACTACAAGGGAGCCAATGCTTCAGGTTGGACAGACAGCAGTCCTCAAGGTGAAGCAGGTCACAAGAATCGGTGCATTTCTTGACTGGGGACTGGAGAAGGATCTTCTTCTTCCGTATCATGAGCAGACCAACCGTGTTCGCGAAGGCGAGGAGTGCCTGGTAGCTCTTTATGTGGACAAGAGCAGCAGACTTTGTGCCACCATGAAGGTGTACCATTATCTTTCCACGAGAACTCCTTATGTACCGGGAGATATGGTGAAAGGCCGTGTCTATGAGATCAGTGGAAATTTCGGTGTTTTTGTGGCAGTAGATGACAAATATTCCGCACTGATCCCTGCAAGAGAGGCAACCGGTAAGTACAGACCGGGAGCGATTCTGGATCTTCGTGTCACAGAGGTGAAGGAAGACGGCAAGATGAACGTCAGCGACCGTCAGAAGGCATATATTCAGATCAATGAGGATGCAGAAAGTGTATACAGTGTGATCGAGGAATTTGCGGGAGTGCTTCCGTTCGATGATCATGCGTCACCGGAAGTTATCAAGAGAGAGTTCGGTCTGAGCAAGAACGCATTTAAGCGTGCGGTCGGACATCTGATGAAAGAAGGCAAGGTGGAGATCCGCGACAAGAGGATCTACATTAAAAAATAACAAGGTGTTGACCGGCTCCGGATCAGACACGCTCCGGCACGTTCCGAGAAAAGTGCAGAGCGGGGAGGATCCGGAGCCCTGTTTTTACAGTAAGGAGAGAAGGATTTGGAGTTTACACATTTACATGTCCATACAGAATACAGTCTTCTGGATGGCTCCAATAAGATCAAAGAATATGTAGCCAGAGTAAAAGAGCTGGGCATGGACAGTGCGGCGATCACGGACCACGGCGTTATGTATGGTGTAATCGATTTTTACAGGGCTGCAAGAGAAGCCGGGATTAATCCGATCCTGGGCTGTGAGGTATATGTGGCACCTGGCTCACGTTTTGACAGAGAAGTAGGAAGCGGTGATGACCGTTATTACCATCTGGTTCTTCTGGCAGAAAATAATCAGGGCTACAGCAATCTGATGAAAATCGTTTCCAAGGGATTTGTGGAAGGCTTCTATTACAAGCCGCGAGTAGATCTGGAGCTTCTGGAAAAATATCACGAGGGAATCATTGCGTTAAGTGCCTGCCTGGCCGGTGAGGTTGCAAGGTACCTTGCCCGTGGTATGTATGAGGATGCAAAGATCGCAGCGCTCCGCTATCAGGATATTTTCGGAAAAGGAAATTTCTTTCTGGAGCTGCAGGATCACGGAATTCCGGAGCAGCAGACAGTAAACCAGCAGCTTCTCCGCATGCACAGAGAAACCGGCATCGATCTGGTTGCCACCAATGATGTACATTATACCATGGCTGAGGACGCAGAGCCCCACGACGTGCTCCTCTGCCTCCAGACCGGAAAGAAGCTTACGGATGAGAACAGAATGCGCTATGAAGGCGGTCAGTATTATGTGAAATCACCGGAAGAAATGGCAAGACTTTTCCCATATGCTCTGGAAGCCTTGGAAAATACGCACAAGATTGCAGAACGTTGCCATGTAGAAATCGAATTCGGTGTGACCAAGCTGCCGAAATATGATGTTCCGGACGGACTTACTTCCTGGGAATATCTGAACAAGCTTTGCCATGAGGGGCTGGAAGAGAGGTATCATCCGGTAACGGAAGAGCTTACGAAGAGGCTGAACTATGAGCTGTCCACGATCAAAAATATGGGATATGTGGATTATTTTCTGATTGTGTGGGATTTTATCAAATATGCCAGGGATCATGATATTATGGTCGGACCGGGACGAGGCTCTGCCGCAGGAAGCCTGGTTGCCTATACACTTGGCATTACGCAGCTGGACCCGATCCGGTATGATCTGCTGTTCGAGCGTTTCCTGAATCCGGAGCGAGTATCCATGCCGGATATTGATGTTGACTTCTGCTTCGAACGGAGGCAGGAGGTTATTGACTACGTAAGGCGGAAATACGGAGATGACTGTGTGGTTCAGATCGTTACCTTTGGTACTCTGGCTGCGAGAGGTGTGATCCGTGATGTGGGACGTGTTCTTGATATGCCGTATGCCCAGGTGGACACCATTGCCAAGATGATCCCGCAGGAGCTGAACATCACAATAGATAAAGCACTGAAAATGAATCCGGAGCTGAGCAAGGCTTATCAGGAGCAGGAGGATGTTCACCGCCTGATCGATCTGGCAAAGCGCCTGGAGGGATTGCCGAGGCATACTTCCATGCATGCGGCAGGTGTTGTTATCAGCCAGAAGGACGTATCGGAATATGTGCCGCTTTCCAGGGCCCAGGATGGTTCTATCGTCACACAGTTCACTATGACAACGCTGGAGGAGCTTGGCCTTCTGAAAATGGATTTTCTTGGTCTTCGTACCCTGACCGTTATCCAGAACGCAGTAAAAATGGTGGAAAAGGATACCGGCGTTGTTCTGGACATGCAGAAGATCGATTACAATGACAAAAAAGTGCTCGACTCTCTTGGAACCGGACGTTCTGACGGTGTGTTCCAGCTTGAGAGTGCGGGGATGAAAAATTTCATGAAGGAGCTGAAGCCGCAGAGTCTGGAGGATGTGATCGCGGGAATTTCCCTGTATCGTCCGGGTCCTATGGATTTCATTCCGCAGTATATCCGCGGAAAGAACCGCCCGGATACCATCCGCTATGACTGCCCACAGATGGAGCCGATCCTGAAACCTACTTATGGCTGTATCGTATATCAGGAGCAGGTTATGCAGATCGTTCGTGATCTTGCAGGATACACTCTGGGACGAAGCGACCTGGTACGCCGTGCCATGTCCAAGAAAAAAGCTTCCGTTATGGCAAAGGAGCGCCAGAATTTCGTTTACGGAAATGTAGATGAAGGAGTTCCAGGCTGTATCGCAAACGGAATTTCCGAGGAGATCGCCAATAAGATCTACGATGAGATGACGGATTTTGCGAAATATGCTTTTAATAAATCTCATGCAGCAGCGTATGCGGTAGTTTCCTACCAGACAGCATATCTGAAATATTATTATCCTGTAGAGTTTATGGCTGCGCTGATGACCTCCGTTGTGGAAATGCCCACCAAGGTTGCGGAATATATTTCTGTCTGCCGTCAGATGGGAATTCAGATCCTGCCGCCGGATATTAACCGCGGTATGTATGGTTTTTCCGTTGATAACGGCTCGATCCGCTATGCGCTTTCCGCGATCAAAAGTATCGGACGTCCGGTTATCGAGGGAATTGTCCGGGAGCGTGAGGAAAACGGAGAATACACTTCCCTGAAAAACTTTGTGGAGCGTAACATCGGGCAGCTGAACAAGCGTGTTGTGGAGAATCTGATCAAAGCAGGAGCACTGGACTGTCTGGAGGGAAACCGCAAGCAGAAGATGAGCGTTTATATGCAGATTATAGACAGCATCAACCAGGACAAAAAGCATACCATGGCAGGCCAGATGAGCCTTTTTGACATTGTATCTGAGGAAAATAAAAAAGAATTTGAGATCCGTATGCCACAGATCGCGGAATATCCGAAGGACATCATCCTTACCTTCGAAAAAGAAGTTCTTGGAATCTATCTCAGCGGCCATCCTCTGGAACGCTACCGGAATATGCTGGAAAAAATGATCTCCGCGAAAACATCAGACTTCCAGCCGGACGATGAGACCGGAATTCCGGAGGTTTATGATAATCAGAAAGTGATCGTTGGTGGAATGATCACGGATAAAACCATAAAATATACAAAGAATAATAAAGTAATGGCATTTCTGACCCTGGAAGATCTGGTAGGCACTGTGGAGGTTGTTGTATTTCCGAGAGATTACGAAAAATGCCAGATGTTCCTCAACGAAGATGCCCGTCTTTTTATCCAGGGAAGAGTTTCCGCAGAGGACGATAAAGCCAGTAAGCTGATCCTGGAAAAAGTGCGCTCCTTCGATGATATGCCAAGAGAAGTCTGGATCCAGTTTGACAGCAGAGAAGCCTATGCAGAAGCAGAAACCGGACTGGTGGATGACCTGATGGAGTCCAGAGGGAATAGTACTGTGGTAATTTATCTGAAAGATGTCAAGGCAATGAAGAAGCTTCCACCTGCATATCAGGTTCGTATAGAGGATTCCTGGCTGGATAAAATGTGTGAAAAATATGGAAACTCCAATGTTAAAATTGTGGAGAGAGTATTGAAAAACCTTTAGAAGTAGGAAAAACACTGGGTTTGACAATCCCGTGATACGAATTTGATACGAAAAGCCCCGGAAACGGTCAATTTCCAGGGCTTGGAGTATATTATAAATTATCAAGAATATCAGCGATCTCCTGCTGCTTGTTGGGATAAAGGTGGCCGTAGGTGCCAAGAGTGACCTCAATACTCTCATGGCCCAGGCGATCCGCAATAACCAGAGGGGAAACGTTGTATTCGATCAGCAGAGCGACATGAGAGTGCCTGAGATCATGGAGCCGGATCCGGGGAACCCCGGCCAGCTGGGAGTATTTCTTCATGGGATAATACAGGGCACATTTGGACATGGTAAACAGCCTTGTATCATCATCACAGCCGTAAAGCCGTTTCTTGTACTCTATAAGCTCGTTGCAGAGGAACCGGGGCATTATTATGTCTCTGGTTCCTTTTTCCGTTTTAGGTGGCGTTATAACGTCCTGGCGGTTTATACGCTGCAGGGACTTGGTGATATGCAGCATCCCTGTTGTGGTATCTGCATCGGCAGCAGTCAGCGGCATCAGCTCACCCAGGCGGATTCCGGTGTAATACAGAAGCTGGAAAGCTATGTGCTTTACCGGATCATCGATCAGAGCAATAAACTGGCGGTACTGGTCCAACGTCCAGAACTGCATTGTCTGGGCACGGGTCCGGCCGATCTTCTCTATACCGTCAAAAGGATTGGTTGAAAGCTTACAGCGGCGTGCACCGAATTTAAATACAGTCCGAAAGATAGTATCAATCTCGTGCATATAGGTGTCGGCCATATTAGAGGAGAGCAGCCGGTTCTGCCATTCTATGATATGCTTTTCTGACAATTCTCCAAGCGGAAGATCCCGGAAGTAAGGGTTGATATAGTTCTTTATTGCATTGTTGTAATTACGGATTGTAGTACAACGCCGCCTGGGAGCAATCTCCTGCAGGAATGTTTCTGTAATAGTTCCGATCGTTGTCTTGGAATCGTATTTCAGGGCAACAATAAACCGGTGTTCCCAGTCTTTTGCGTCTATCTTTTTGGAAAATCCTCGTTTCATCTTCTGGCGGCGTTTACCGTTCCAGTCGATGTAGTTAAATTTGCAATACCAGGATTTTGTTTTCTCGTCATAATATGCTGGCATAAGATCATCCTTTTATTCTCTGGCCGGGGGCGGTGGCTTAAGGATGAAAGGGGTAGATCACTATTTTTTTTCCAGTTTATTCTGTTCTTGCTCGATTTGTTTAATGCTTTTTGGTGGGGTGGGAAGATCTTCAGGCATAGTTCCTCCCAGTTCTTTAATTGTTTGACGAACTTTTTTGCCTACTTCATAGTGGGTAGTATTGGCAGCAGATTTTCCAGTGATGTGATCACGGCGAAGTTTTTCGTCTGTTTGGGTTGCACGGAAAAGATTGGCGGCCAGTTCAGTGCTGCCCATATAATCCAAAATTTTCTGACTTTTCTTTAAACCCTTTCGAGTATGTATTTCTTTTGCACCAAGTCCACCATATAATCCTTGATAACCTTTATTTTGGAAGATGGCATATTCTTGTGGGGTTTCTACGCCTGCCATTTTTGCCGCTTCAGCCAGGGATTTGTTATGAGCGATCATTTCATTTCGGATTGCTAAACGCTTCTTATCTTCAGTGAGATCGTCAAAGTTTTCAATCAATTCCTGCTGCCGGGTTTTAACTGCAAAATATGTTTGGCCAAGAGCGATTATTTTTTTTGAAGGATCACCGTTCATAACAATCAAATAGCAAGCATATCTTGATAGTTTATAGCTTTTAAATCCTCGTTTGGCTCCTGAACCAATGGGGACCATCTCGGTGACTTCACCGAAATGGTCTGACACAATATTACTGCTGTTTTCGCAGGCATCCATGGCTTTATATATAGTTAATTCAAAATTTCTAAAATCTCTGTATTCAAGAACTTTGGAAAGCTCTCTTGCATACCAGAATTCATCACCGTTTTCATCAATATGCTTAATTGATTCAAAAAGTGATTCAGTATATTGGGTTTCTTCTTCGGGTGTAGATTTAGCTAAAGCTCGTTCTTTGATTTCATTTAACTTTCTTGAAAATTCTTCATTGTTCATAAAGTGGTATTCTCCTTCCTGCTATTTAAACTGTTGCAAACGGTTGTAAAAAAGCAAATATAAAGGTATAATATACTTAACAAGAGTGCCGTTGGTCAGTGTACATCTGACCGCCGGAAAGAAATAAGTTTGCAGAAAATAGCACCTTATCTTACCAGGACGAGGGTGCTATTTTTTCTGCATAAAAGTAATAACAAGAGTTATGACTGCACAAAGCATAATTACAAAAATAAATAAGTCGCCATATGTAACCATAAGCACCAGCCTCTTTTCACAGAAGTGTCCGGCGGCTGGCATAACACCCCAACGGTTCCCTGGGTAAGTATATTATATTGTCAAGGAATCAGAAACAATGGTTGCATGTAAGATAAAAAACAGTTATAATATACTTAACAAGGGAGCCGGAAGGTGAGTGCAGATCACCCGACCCGGCGAATTTATTTACAAGATATGAAAAATAGCCGTCAACTCGCCAAAGTCAGGACGGCTATTTTTTATGCGTATATGTCAAAATCGCAACGATCAGTAAAGCTGTTGTAAGTATAATTTGCAATTCTTCGTATGTACTCATAATGATCACTCCTCCCTGGTAAGGTGTCCAGATCGAGCGAGAGCACGTCCCCCGGCTACCCGGTTAAGCATATTATATTGTCAAAACTCAGGAATATATTATCATGGCAGCAGTACAACAAGATCCTGCTGCCGATCAGTTCTAGTGGTGTCCAAGTCGGACACATTTTCTTTTATGGTATACCCATCGCGAAATATCAGTAAACTCCTCGAATTCGAGGGGGATAAAGTCTTGTTATTCCCACTGAGAATCATCGTTCATAATATCCAGATCATGCTGGACACCTTCCGGAGTTTGTTCTACATCTGTCCGGGCATGGGCGGCCAGAAGATCGGAGGCAGCAGGTTCTTCTGATGTGTCTGGTTGTTGCTTTCTGTATTCTGGTATTTTGGCCAGATCTTCAACATATGTCATTGCCTTTATTTGTCCATTTAGATTTAATTGTGCATAAAAAGTGTCAAGGCGTTTACGTATGCGGAGAGTTTGAAATCCTTTATTGGTACGCTCTAATTCTTTGAATTCTTGAGAGTTCATAAAAGTAGATAAAACATTTAGGTCTTTTTCTGAAACATCTCTTTGTAAAAAATGATTTAAAGCGTCAATTAATTCTAATTCTTGTTTATTGAAAGTGTATTTTTCATATATATCAGGTGCTAAGTCATGAACTGACACACCTAATGCAGCAGATAATTTTATAAGCTGTTCTGTCTTGGGTTTGTATTTTCCTGCCTCGTATTGTCTGATGGTAATTTCGGCAATTCCTGTAAGCTCACTAAGTTTTGCCTGAGTGAGTTTTCTTTCTTTTCGGAAAGCTTTGATCTTTTTACCTATAGTCATTTACGTATCCTCCAATACTTTTTAATCACTATAACACATAACAATTAAAAAAAATAGATGTAAAAACATCTTTTACAAGTATTGACAGATGTAAAAACATCGTATAATATATGAGAATAGATGCAAAAACATCGGAAATGAGAAAAATATGAAAGCAAATAGACGCAAGTTAGAGATTGCAATGGCAAATGCTTGTATGAGTACCGCGGACTTGCAGAAAATTACCGAAATGCCAAGACCTACAATCAATAATGTGATTACTGGTAAAGGTGTAAGGCCTGCAACTATCGGACGTGTTGCAAAAGCGTTAAATGTCGATGTGACAGAACTTATTGATTAAATCACCGGGGGCGGTGGCTTAAGGACGAAAGGATGAACGAAAATGAGGTTTAACGGGAAGAAGTATCAGGAGCTCATGACAGCTCAGGATTTAACACCGGAAATTATCTGCGAAAGAACGGGCTTGTTTATGAGATCTTTTCAGTGGATCATGACAAATGGCTTTGCATCAGAGGACGCTATGGAAAGATTGGCCGAGGCAGCAGGTGCGAAAGTGGGGGAACTGCTGCTGCCAGATATTTCTGGAACAGTAGAAAATGCAATAGAGTTTATAAAACACTCTGCAAGAGCAACGGTTACATTTTCACAGCCCAGATATATAAGCAGAATTAAGAAACTGGCAGAAAAACACCCAGAAGAATGTGAAATTGTGGCAATCAACAAAATTCCGAACGAGGGAGAGATTATTTGTGCCCACGTTCCTACGGCCTGGATTAGAATTGCACCGCCAGCAGTTAGAGAACTGACAGACGAGCAGAGAGAGGAATATCGTAAACGGTTCCTTGAGAATGTTTTTCATAAAGAAAATAATTGAGGTAAAACAGACCTAAAATCAATTTTAATAGCTTCAAGGCACAATTTATAGCCTAAGACATAAAAGGGGCAAAAACACATGAATAAACACGATGTAAGCAAATATATAGACCTGCTGCACACGAGAACCTTTATCCTGCTGCATAGTGGCATTGACTGGAAACCAGAATATGAGGCAGAGCTGCAGCAGATCAACCAGGAACTTGCTTTACTTCGGCCCTTGGTGGATCAGGAGCACAGCAGAAAGCTTCGGAACAATCTTCCGAACGTTACAAGCTGCTCCAAACAATGTTTGTATCAGGTTAATGGCAGGGAGGTGAGAGAACCTTGAAAAAACAGTATTTGACCGCCAAAGAGATCTCGGAGGCTATGGGCGTATCAGAAAGTAAGGCTTACGGTATCATCCGGGAACTGAATAAAGAACTGAGGACAGAGGGATATCTGACCGTATCCGGTAAAGTCCCAGTGGCGTTTTTTAAGAAAAAGTATTTCGGCTTTGAGGAAGTCGGATAAGGGAGAGTAACACAATGGCAAACAAGAGGATGTTTAGTATTGATGTTGTGGACACGGATAGATTTTTGGAAATGCCGGTATCCACACAGGCTTTATATTTTCATTTTGGAATGAGAGCGGATGATGATGGCTTTGTATCTTCGCCGAAAAAAATTATAAAGATTGCAAGTTGTACAAATGATGATCTGCGAGTTTTGATTTCAAAAGGTTATGTAATACCATTCGACAGCGGGGTAGTTGTGATCACAGATTGGAAGATAAATAATCTTGTAAAAAATGACAGATATAAGCCAACAAGATATCAGGAAGAGTTTAAACAACTTGGAATAAAAGATGGTTCTTATGTCATAGAGGAGCCTGTTTTATCAGACGGAACTCAAGTGGAGCCAGATTGGAACCAAAGTGGAACACAAGAGGAACCCCAGGTTAGGTTAGGTAAGGATAGTATAGATAAGAATAAATATATAGTCGAGCAGAGCCCGACAGAATACCCTTTTAGAGAGGTTATAGAGTATCTAAACGAAAGATCTGGAAAGAGTTATAGATACTCTGGAAAGGCAACAAAGAGACACATAAAGGCAAGATTTGAGGAAGGTTTCTCTCTGGAAGATTTTAAAAGGGTAATTGACTGGAAAGTAGCGGAATGGCTTGGAACAGGTATGGAGAAGTATTTAAGACCGGAAACCCTGTTCGGAACAAAGTTTGAAAGCTATCTGCAGGAAGCACCAGCTCCCCGGAAACCAGATCCGGAAGAACCAGAAGAGAAACGCATTGATTTATGGAGTGAAGGATAATGAGCTATTACGAATTCAAAGAAGCAGACGCTTTGGAGTTTGCCAGAGCATCCGGAATCCAGACCAAACAGAGAGGGGATGAGCTCCAGTTTATACGGTGTCCTTATTGCAATGGTGGACGGAATGGAGATAAAGGGACGTTCTCCATCAATCTGACCAATGGACAGTTTAAGTGCTTGAGATCTTCCTGCTCTGTTTCTGGAAATATGCTTACACTGGCAGCAGAGTTTCCATGGTTCAACCTTGGGAGCGATGTAGAAGCATATTACAAGACCGGAAGGCAGAAGAAATTCCGGCATTTCAAGAAGATGCAGCCGGTAAAACCGAAACCTGCTGCCCTTACATACCTGGAAGGAAGAAAGATTACTGCTGCCACTGCTGAAAAATATCAGATCACGGTACAGACAAAGCATGAGAATGTGCTGGTGTTCCCGTTCCTGGATGAGAAAGGTGCACTGCAGTTTGTAAAGTACCGGAAAACAGATTTTAACCCGGCAGTGGATAAGGGGAAAGAATGGTGTGAGGCGAACTGCAAGCCGATCCTGTTCGGGATGTACCAGTGCAATCTGGAGAATAAGACCTTAGTCTTGACGGAGGGGCAGCTGGATAGCTTATCCGTTACAGAGGCAGGAATTGAAAATGCTGTATCTGTTCCAACCGGAAAGAATGGCTTTACCTGGGTTCCGTACTGCTGGGACTGGTTACAGAATTTTGACACCTTAATTGTGTTTGGTGACTGTGAAAACGGAGTGATCACCCTACTGGATGATATGCAGAGACGTTTCCGGGGAACGGTAAAGGCTGTTCGGCAGCAGGATTATAAAGCTTGTAAGGATGCAAATGAGATCCTGAAGAAGTACGGCCGGGAAGCAGTCCGAAAGGCTGTAGAACAGGCAGAAGCGATTCCTATACAGCAGGTTAAACAGCTGTCGGATGTGAAAGCCGTGGATCTGTTTTCTCTTCCAAAAATCCCAACAGGGATAGAAAGCCTTGACCGGGTTTTGTCTGGCGGTATTTATCTGGGACAGACAGTTATCTTGACCGGTAAGAGGGGAGAGGGAAAAAGCACCCTGGGATCTCAGATCCTGGCCAATGCGCTGAACGAAGGGGGAACAGTCTTTGCATACTCTGGAGAGTTACCGGATTATTTCTTCAAACGTTGGATAGACTTCCAGATCGCAGGAAAGCACAATGTGATTGACCGGGCAGGGCCGGCCGGAACCGTGAACTATTTTATCCCAAAAGAGAAGGTTAATAAAATCTCTGAATGGTACCGGGATCGGGCATACCTGTTTGATAATCAATCCACAGAGGACGATGAGTTGGGAGATCTTTTGGAAATCATGGAGAAGGCAGTACAGCAATATGGTGTACAGCTGCTGCTGTTAGATAATCTCATGACGGCCCTTGATGTAGGGATGAGTGTGGATCTGTACCGGGCTCAGAGTAAATTCGTGGACAAACTGGTAAAGATTGCGAAGCGGCAGCAGGTGGCTGTGATCCTGGTTGTACATCCCAGAAAGAACAGCTTTGGAGCAGATGATAACGATTCTGTCAGTGGCAGCGCAGACATTACAAACAAGGTGGACGTGGTCATGACCTACAAAAGGGGCAAGGAACTTCCAGAGAACGAGAGGATTCTGGCCGTATCAAAGAACCGGTTGACCGGGAAGCTGGCAGCAGGAGAAAAGGCATTGACTTTGTATTATGACGAAGCTTCCAAGCGGATCAGCGACAACACAGGAGACTTTACCAGGTGTTACGGTTGGGAAGCGGATAAAGATGGTTTCATGTCAGTGACAGAGGAACAGATTAAACAAATGGAGATACCGTTCGAATGACAGAGCAGGAGCTGAAAGAATATTACATGATATTTACCGGAGTGTGGAAGTTTTTCCGCAAGTGGGCGGTGATGGAGTTTCCCATGACGGATGAACAGTGGTCTCAGGCAGCAGAAGAGAGCGAAAAGCTCTTTGACCAATACGGCCGGTGTAAGATGGCTGAGTATTTGATTCTGGGAGCAATGCAGAAACTGGAAGAACTGGAAAGGCGGGTGAGAAAATGAAAATTCATACACAGGATGGCAGGGGAGTATTTGATTTTGGAAACGTGTTTATCTCTGATACCGGTCCGGATAATGTGATACAGATCCAGGGCAAAAATGAAAGATACAGTCATTTCCTGGGCAGATATGCAGACGGGGCCAGAGCCAGAGGTGTGATTCTGGATATTGAAGCAGCATATTACCAGGGTACAAAGATCTTTTATATGCCATGGGAATAGATCGGAGAGGGAAAGCCATGAAGAAATTGAACGGGTATTATTACTGCATTTCGTACAGCGATGGGGATCACGAATTATATAGCATTGCAGTATTTACCCGGGAAGAGGTTGCCCAGATCGCACGCAAGACCGGAGCCAGAGTATATCTGGTTAAATACAGGAATAGCGTGCAGCAGGGCAGAAAGAAAAGGATCCCCACAACATGAAAAAGACTCCTGTATGAGCACCACCTCACACAGGAGCAAATAAGCCGTTTCCGGCAATAGAGCAAGTACATAGTAGCACGGAACCGGCAGAAAGGACAAGTATTTTCATGGAAAATCGCAAAGAAGAACTGAAAAAGAGCATTGCCCGGATGCTGGAATGTGCAGACGAAAGAAAGTTAAGCTTGATTTATATACACACAAAGGCATTGCTGGGAAACAACCTGAGAGAATTGGATAAAGTGCCGGGAAAGTTATAATCCTAACATTTCTAACACCATAAAAAGGAAACTGACAAGATAATGTGACATTTGTGACACCTTAAAAAAGAAAACAGAGAGGTTTTTGATATATGAGTATTACAAGAACAAACGAAAATGTAGAGCTTTTACGTGGGAAGATCTCCCGGGAGTTGGAGGATATTCAGGATGTAAAGCATCTGCTGCAGATCAGCGTGATTGCCAGAAAGCTGGGAGCATTTGAAAGAGAAAAGAATCGTTAATACCTCCGATTGGGAGAGGAAAGCGTGGGAACATATGAAACAGAAGCTTATGACCTACAGCCAGTGGGAACAGGTACATAAAAGACGAATAAAGAAAAAAGTGCAGAGAATCTTGAGTAATGCTTTGCAGTGGTGCGGCTTTATGATGCTTATGGTTGGTTTGCCTTTAGGGATGGTCATTCACTGGCTGATTGTTGGATATTGATTTACATAATTCGGAATGGAGATACAGACATGTTAGAACAGAGCTATAAAGAGCGTATTTGTGAAGAGGTAAAGAAGATTGATGATCTGGAGATGTTGCAGTTCATCTGGAAAATTCTGAGAAACCTGAGAGAGGATGAGAAGAAATGACAGAACAGGAGTATAGAGAGCGGATTGGAGCACAACTGGATAAAATGGATCTGGTGATGCTTCGCCGGGTTTGGCTGATCGCTGAGGGGATGCTGGCAGCAGGCAATGAGAACAGAGGAGGAAACCGGAATGCAGTTACAGGAGATTAAAATTTTTCCGTGGTTTGAGATCACGAAACCATCTGCGGAGAAGATGTGTGAGAAAGAAAAGGAATTTCAGGAAACAGGCCTGCTGCCGACAGAAATCATTCTGGATGATCAGAATAGGCTGCTGGATGGTTATATCAGCTATTTACTGGCCGTTAAGTATGGTTTGGAGGATGTACCAGTGAAATACGGCAGGAGGCAGGTTATAAAGGCACACCACAAAGAACACGGAAAGCGGTATGAGTGGGAGCTTCCGGAAAGATTAATTGACCAGGTGGCAGCAGGGGATAAAGTCATGATCCGGAATACCCGTGGCCTCAGATGGGTAATTGTGGATGTTGTTGAAGAATACGGAGCTTGCGAGCATCCGCTGGGGCTTAGAATGGTTATCAAGAAAAAGGGTGAGCCCAGGAATAAAAATTAGGGTATAGGAGCGGATCATGGAAAGAAAAAACATAAATGAGCAGATTGTCCGGTTGGCAGCAGAGCTGATCAATGAGCTGGCCAAGGCAACTCCGGAAGATTATCTGCAGACAAAATTAATGATGTTATCAGTGGCACGCCTCCCAAAGGTAAAAGCGTACCTGCAGAAAGTGTTTTGTCTGGCAGAAGAGAAAAGGCCGTTATTGCTCGAAATGAAATAGATTAGGAATTGCGCCGGCGCAACATGAATTATAAAAAATAAGAGCTATTCGGCTGTACAATCTCAGAAAGATTAAGGGTACTGCGAATAACTCTTGCAATAAGTTTACAGCAGTATTTATATAAATGCAAGAGACAAGAAAGGAAACAGAATGAAGGACTATATCGCAATGAGTGTAAATCTGATATTCCGGAATAAGGAAAAGGCTAGAGAGATTTATTATCTCTTGCTTGGATTCCTGGAGGAATAGCCCATGAGTGTAAAGATAAAGGTATCATACCAGAAAGAGCAGGAGCTTCAGGCAATCCTGCAGTTATTGAGACCAGTAATTAAGTCATATAAAGCTGATGATCGGCAGCAGGGTGTATATAAACGGGCCTACATAGAGATAAAGCAAGCGATAGAAACGAGCGATAAAAAATAAGCGATAGAGCCAGAGGTTTGATAGATGCAAGAAAAGCACTATTGGAGCTCTGGCTTTTTTATGTTAAGAAATGTTAAGAGTTTTCCGAGGAAAAGGGTGATAGACTACGTGTAGTAATAACAGGCTTTGAGGATTAGAATTATTATTTTTGAATATAAAAGTATGAACTTATTGTAAAATCTGTTGATTTATGCTGGAAAACTGGTAAAATAATAGTACTAAAGCTATATCTATCTTTGCAATTAGTTAAACATAAAAAAATGTTTGTTTACGCACAAAAACAAATTATTTTAAACGAAAGATAAGGAGAAGTTCTTAACGCTAAAGGAGGAAGCATTATGAAGATAATAATTAGCAAGAGCTTTTTGCGCGGATATATAAGAGCTTTAGACATATATGGCACAAAAAATTGGCCAGATCTTTCAAAAGACAAACAACGGGATTATGAGAAACTAAGAGGTGACTGGGAGAATGTCGGAGAGTGTATCCGAGAAAGCACAGAAAGATATAGAAGTGCCCAAGGCTGAAAAAGGCACTGATTCACCAGAAGTTGTGGTTGAAGAAAGAGAAGCAGCTGCGGTTGGAAGGTATGTGGTGAAAGCTATGAGAGAAGAGTTTAGCGGCCCAATTCCACATCCAGATATCATAGAGAAATACGAAAGAATTTTGCCCGGTTCCGCTGATAGAATTATATCTATGGCAGAGAAACAAGCAACGCATAGACAGGCTATGGAAAAGAAGATGATTGAGTCAGAAGCCAGAGATGGTTTGTTGGGTATTATTTTTGCATTTCTATTAGGCATCGGCTGCTTAATTGCATGTGTTGTGGTGGTTTGTTTAGTTCCTAAAAATGCAGGAGCGATATCTAGTGCTTTTTTAGGAGTAACAGGAATCGGATCAATTACAACTGGTTTTATACAAAGCGCGCGACGCTCAAAACCAAAAGAAAACGAAAAGAAAAATACATAGTAGAGCAAGTATTACCAATCCAGAGCAGCCCAAAAGGCTGCTCTTTTGCGTCAATTTTTAAAATAAATGCTAACATTTGCTAACCTTAAAGGGATTTTGTAACACGATATGCGTGCGTGAAAATGTTAATTTTTGTTAACCTTGTGGAATTTATGAACACGATACACGAGCATAGGAAAATGCCTACATTTACCAGATCTGCTACCCCGGCGTTTTACCGGGTTAGGCCAGCAAAAGAGATTTTCAGGGTAAAGATTGTTTACTTTGATTTTTACAAAGGGCGTAAAGAATGTTTACACCCTTAAGAAAGTCAGTTTTCAACAATGGAAAGACGATAAGTAACATGATGATCCTCAGATGGAGGATTCTGAAAAACTTCCTCGTCAATTTCAAGCTCTGTATAATCATCTGTGTAAATTTTGCCATTAAATAATTCTACCCGGATAAAATCAGGCAGATTCATAATATCGTTATAGGTATATGGGCGTTTTGCCATACAAGTACATCCTTTCATGTTAGAGCACCGATAGAGTAATAGTGCTTATGAGTTATCGCGTTTCATTCGTTCTTCAACAGCTTTCTTGATATAGCTGTTTACGGATTCTCCGGCAGCAGGTACCTGTGCGGAGAACCGTCAGGAGAGACTTAAGTTCCTGAAAAGTTTCCCGGTGGATTCCATGCAGGTGGAACTGATAAGAGAACCAGGTAACCTGTTCGATCAGAGCGCTATTAAGATCGTGATTCATTTGCTTTCCATCAATCGTAGAACTGTTATTGGATATGTACCAAAAGGTCTTGCTTCCAGTCTGGCCGTGGTTATGGATGCAGGGCTCAAGGTTAAAGCAGAGTTGCTGCAGATTATTGGTGGATACAGCTATAAAGAGAATTATGGTTGCTTAATTAATATCAGCATATAGGTGTGTCCAAATCGGACACTTTAAAACTGTAGCCGAATCAAGAAAAGAACACCAGTTCAGTACATGGATAGGTTGGTGTCATAAGTAACTGAACGATATTTTGTCTTTGAGTTGACCATTGCTTTTGATGGAATGCAGTGGCAGCAGTAATCCCCCCCTGTCTAAAAATTCAGAAAATTTTGTCTTTTTTACGACCACATATGCCCACAGATTTATAATAAATTCCCAGATCAGCCTTTTTATTTTTTACGGTTAGGTAAGGAGGGGATCTAAAAAGTTTTGGTTTGTTTTTCCACGACCGCATATGCTCCATTTCTTTTACAAAATTCCCAAAACGAGAAAAAAGTTGGCAAGGCCGCTTCCAAACCAAGAAAAGAACACCAGTTCACTACATGGGTAGGCAGCGTGAAATAAAGCCAAGAACAGTGATTTTATTGGTGGCTTGTAGTATGTACTATTGCGCTGGCGCAACACTGGAAAACTATGGTGTAAAAACAAACACGAATAAAGCGAACGTTCGCTATTTTTATCCGAACGTTCGGATAAATAAAAAACGAAACGAATAGGCGAAAAATCTTTGATTTTGTATGTACACGAAATACCGAAAAGTGTGTACGCAAAAGGCTAAGAAATACTAAGGTGAAATGCAACGTTGCGCTCAGTTTTATTGCAACGTTGCGAACGGCAACATGCTATAAAATGCTAGAGGTTTAGAAGAAAATAAAGCGGCAGCAGGATGTTGAGAAATGTTGAGGTTCGGAACAAATAAATTGCAGAATCATCCCCAACCTGTTATAATTCACTCACAGATAAATATTGCAGTACCCTCCTGGCCTGCTGCCAGGGGAAGCCTTAAAGATCGGCGTGGGAATAATCTTTTTACCAGAGGATTGTTCCTGCGCTTTTTTCGTAGAGGGGAGTAACCAAAATGACCAATGAACAGCTTGCTCTGAGAATCAAGGCCGGTGAGGATGTGGCTGATAATATGCTGCAGCTTTACCAGCAGAATATGGGGATTATAAAAGACTATGCCAGGAAATACAGATCCATGGCAGAAGAGGAAGATCTGCAGCAGGAAGCGTACTTTGCTATCTGTAAAGCTGTGGATTCCTATGATCCCGATAAAGGTGTGAGCTTTTTATCCTGGGCTGTGTACTGGATCCGGCAGCAGATGTTGAGATATTGCCAGAATACCGGTATAGTCAGAATACCGGTGCATGCTTCTGAGAGGGTACGGAAATACAAGGCTTTCCAGAATTCTTTCCGGATCCAGGTGGGAAGATATCCAACGGAACGGGAATACTGTTATTACCTGGGTGTCTCTGAGGATATGCTGAGGAAGATCCAGGCGGACGAAATCAAGGCGGATGTAGGGAGTACAGATATTACCGTAAGAGGTTTAGAGGATAATTTTACCACGATCGGGGATACTGTAGTTGATCCGGAGGACAAGTATGAGGATATGTTGGATGATATGGCACAGCAGGAGCTGAAAGCTATACTGTGGCCTATGGTTGATGGATTACCGGGGAGAATGCCGCTTGTGATCAGAGCGAGATTCCTGGAAAATCTGTCATTAAAGGAGACTGCTGCCAGAAATGGAATTACGATAGAAGCGGCCAGGCAGCAGCAGAATAAAGCTATGAGGGAGCTGAGACGGCCAAGCAGGGTGAGATATCTGAGACCGTTCTTTGAAGATGGATATATCTACAACAGTGCGCTTCATGGCAACGGTGTAACAGGCTTTAACCGAACCTGGACAAGCTCCACAGAGAGGGTTGCACTACAGGACTGCTGATACGCGAATGATACGAAAAAAAATGAAACTCAGAATACACAGTGTAAAAAGAGCGCGATATTCTAAAAGAGTTCATGTAAAATCAGTAGAAACAGGGGGTAAAAATGGTATTTTCTTGTGGAGAGAGTATTGAAAAACTTATAAAAATGCTATAAACTATATCCGAATATGTGTATTACAATAGGTTGTTTCATAAGATGGAGGATAACAATATGGCAGAGAACAAAATCAAAACGATCGGCGTTTTGACCAGTGGCGGTGACGCACCTGGAATGAATGCTGCAATCCGTGCTGTTGTCAGAAGAGGATTAAGCAGCGGACTGAACGTAAAGGGAATCTATAAAGGATACAGCGGTCTCTTAAATGAAGAGATCAGGGACATGACAGCAAAAGATGTTTCCGATACGATTGAACGAGGCGGAACAATTCTTTACACTGCCAGATGTGCAGAGATGAGAACAGAGGAAGGACAGCAGCAGGCTGCAGAAATCTGCAGAAAACATGGAATCGACGGCCTTGTTGTTATCGGTGGAGATGGTTCCTTCGCAGGAGCACAGAAGCTTGCGAACCTTGGAATCAATACCATTGGCCTGCCGGGAACGATTGACCTTGATATCGCATGTACTGAGTATACGATCGGTTTCGATACAGCTGTAAATACAGCTATGGAAGCTATCGACAAAGTACGTGATACATCTACATCTCATGAGAGATGCAGTATCATTGAGGTTATGGGACGTAACGCCGGATACCTTGCTGTATGGTGCGGTATCGCCAACGGTGCAGAGGATATTCTGATCCCGGAGAAATATGATTATGACGAGCAGAAGCTTATTGACAATATCGTAGAGAGCCGTAAGAAAGGTAAGAAACACCACATCATCGTAAATGCTGAGGGTATCGGCCATTCAGAGGCTATGGCGAAACGTATCGAGGCTGCAACAGGTATCGAGACACGTGCAACGATCCTTGGTCACATGCAGCGTGGTGGAAGTCCAACATGTAAAGACCGCGTATATGCGTCTATGATGGGTGCTCTTGCAGTAGATCTTCTTGTTGCCGGAAAACGCAGCCGTGTTGTTGGATACCGTCACGGTGAGTTCGTTGATTTCGACATCAATGAGGCTCTTGCAATGCAGAAGAATGTAGACTCCTACATGTGGGAAGTCTGCAATTCACTTTCTCATAATTACAGAAAATAAAAACATTTATGAACTTAAAAAAAGTTTCAGACGGATTGCATAAACTGAATACGTCACAAATAATTGCCCTCGGCTTTGCGGGGGTGATTTTTGTAGGCGGATTTATTTTATGGCTGCCGTTCTGCAGTGCACCCGGGCAGGCTGTTACCTTCCCGGATGCTGTTTTTACGGCGGCAACCAGTGTGTGCGTGACAGGGCTCTCCACAGTAGTTATGGCAACACAGTGGAGCGCTATTGGAAAGGCAGTCATATTGTGCCTGATACAGGTCGGCGGAATTGGACTGATCGCACTGGCAAACATGATATTCATCAGTCTCCGGCGGAAGATATCCCTCAAGAACCGACGCATCATCAAGGAATCCTATAATCTGGATGAGATGGGCGGTGTGGTGCCGGTAGTCCGAAGCGTAGTGAAATGTGTATTCCTTGCGGAAGCTATAGGAGCAGTCCTGTATGCGATCTGTTTTGTACCGGAATTTGGATGGAAAACAGGACTGATACATGCGGTATTTCTGGCAGTATCTGCATTCTGTAACGCAGGCATTGATCTTTTTGGGGAGACAAGTCTTGCGGCTTATATAAGTAATCCGCTGGTGAATCTTACTACTATAGGACTTATAATCGTATCAGGGCTTGGGTTCATTGTCTGGTGGGATCTTTGGGACAAATTCCGGAAGATCATACGAAAAGAGCTTTCCCCCTCCCGCTTTTTCCGGGTGCTGCGCCTTCAGAGCAAACTGGTCCTTACCATGACCGGAATTCTGATTATTGCAGGAGCAGCGCTGGTATTCATTTTTGAATCAGGAAATCCACGCACACTGAAAGGCATGCCATTGGGGACGGGGATAATGGCTTCCTTGTTTCAGTCAGTGACTACACGTACCGCAGGCTTTTATACCATTGATCAGTCGCTGTTAGCGACTCCGACAGTGATCATTTCACTGCTGTGGATGTTCATCGGAGGTTCTCCCATGGGTACAGCCGGTGGTGTGAAAACTACAACGATCGCAGTGCTGCTCCTTTCCATTGCAGCATATCTTCAGGGAAAAAAAGATGTCGAGGTATACGGCCGGAGGATCCGCGAGAGCTATCTCCGCTCGGCGATGGTCGTTGCGGGAACCAGTATGCTGATTCTTTTTGCCATGTCGGTTCTCCTGTCGGCAGTAATGCCGGGAGTAGATCTGGCAGATATTTTATATGAGATCACTTCGGCAGTGGCGACTGTAGGACTTTCCAGAGGACTGACACCACAGCTGAATACCGCAGGTAAATGGATCGTGATCCTGACCATGTATCTGGGCCGGATCGGACCTCTGACTTTAGGAACTGCAGTTGTGGTAAAGGTGCGAAACAGGCCGGGAAGCAATACGCATCTTGGCGAAGAAGATATCATGATCGGTTAAACAGGAGAATACAATGAAAAACAAATCTTTTGCTGTGATCGGGCTTGGACAGTTCGGAATGACTCTGGCTGTAACACTTGCAGAGTCGGACTGTGATGTTCTTGCCATCGACGACAAAGAAGAAAATATCGAAGAGATTTCCGAAAAAGTAACCTATGCGGTGAAAGCCGATGTCCGGGAACCGGGAATCCTGAAAGCCCTGGGCGTCCAGAACGTGGATGTGGCGATCATTGCCGTAGCGGAGAATCTGGAAGCCAGCATTTCCGCAACCATGCAGGCTAAGGATCTGGGAGTACCGTTCGTTGTTGCAAAAAGCATGAATTCCCTTCATGGGAGAATCCTTGACAAGATCGGTGCAGATAAGATCATCTATCCGGAACAGGCTATGGGACTTCGTGTTGCCAGAAATCTTCTGTCCGGCGGATATCTGGATGTATTTGAGCTTTCCGCGGAATTTAGTATGGCAGAATTTACCATTCCGGATAACTGGGTTGGAAAAAGCCTCATGGAGCTGAATGTGAGAGATCGTTTTCACATCAATATCATCGGCATCAAGCAGGGCGAAAACGTTACCGTGGACCTGAATCCATCCGAGCCGCTTCCTGCAAACTGTTCTGTGATCGCTATCGGAAAAAACAGGGATCTCAATGCAGAACCGGCGTTTATGCGGAATGAATAAAACAGGCAAGAAATATGTGAATTGAGGAAAAAATATGATAACCAGTGTATCAAATGCAAAAATTAAAAACGTGATGCAGCTGAATCAGAAAGCGAAGGCAAGAAGAGAACAGGGACTTTTTGTGGCAGAAGGCAGAAAAATGTTTCTGGAAGCACCGGAAGCATGGGTTTCACAGGTGTTTGTTTCTGAGACGTTTTCCCAGGATGGAGAGCTGATGGCACAGGTGGAAAAATATGCTTATGAGATCGTGAAGGATTCCGTGTTCCGCCAGATGTGCGATACAAAAACACCACAGGGAATTCTGACCGTTTTGAAGCTTCCGTCCTGGAGCGAGGAGGATGTGCTTGCAGGAAAAAATCCTCTGGTTATGGTTCTTGAAGATCTGCAGGATCCGGGAAATGCCGGAACGATCCTCCGGACCGGAGAGGGAGCCGGTGTGAGCGGCGTTTTCCTCACAAAAACCTGCGTAGATATCACAAATCCAAAGGTGATCCGTTCCACCATGGGCTCTATTTACAGAATGCCTTTTCTATATGTGGAAGATGTGGTATCATTAGAACAGAAGCTGAAGGAAAAAGGAATCCGCAGTTTTGCAGCTCATCTGAAAGGTGAGAATTCCTACGATCAGGAATCCTATAAAGGCGGCACAGCATTTTTTATCGGAAATGAAGGGAAAGGTCTGACAGACCAGGCGGCAGAGGCAGCAGACTGTCTGATCCGAATTCCCATGTGCGGCAAGGTGGAGTCTCTGAATGCTGCCATGGCATCGGGGATCCTGATGTATGAGGCTGCAAGACAGAGAAGAGGATAACTTTTTTTCAAAAAAGAGAGGAGGGGTTTTATGACGCCTTTGGCCTGGCTTGGAATACTGGCACTGTTACTGGTAATTGAAGCGATCACGGTAGGACTTACCACTGTCTGGTTTGCAGGAGGTGCTCTTGTGGCGTGTATTGCATCGTGGTTTGGTGGGGGGATCGTTATACAGCTCCTTTTATTTTTCGGAGTTTCCGTGGTGCTTCTGATCTTTACCAGACCTCTTGCGGTCCGCTACATGAACAAGGGCGTGGAGAAGACCAATGCAGAGAGCCTTCTGGGAAAAAAGGCTGTTGTGATACAGCCGGTCAACAACCTGGCCCAGACCGGGCAGGTGCGGATCAATGACATCGAATGGACTGCCCGTACAGCGGACGATTCTGTGCAGATCCCTGCAGGTGCGGTAGTCGAGATCGAGGAGATCCGTGGTGTAAAGCTGATCGTAAAAGAAATTAGCAAGGAGGGCTAAATTATGGGTGGAGTTGTTGTTTTGCTTGTAGTCATCGTTCTTGTACTGTGGGTACTGGCATCCTGCATCCGTATCGTGCCACAGGCGTATGCGGTGGTACTGGAACGCCTGGGAGCTTACAAGGCTACCTGGAGCACAGGAATCCATTTCAAGGTTCCGTTTATTGAGCGTGTTGCAAGAAGAGTAAACTTAAAAGAGCAGGTTGTGGATTTTCCGCCGCAGCCGGTGATCACCAAGGATAATGTAACCATGCAGATCGATACTGTCGTATTTTTCCAGATCACAGATCCGAAGCTTTATGCATACGGCGTTGAGAATCCGATCATGGCGATCGAGAACCTTTCTGCTACAACCTTACGTAACATCATCGGTGATATGGAGCTTGATGAGACACTGACGTCCCGTGAGGTGATCAACACCAAGATGAGAGCTTCTCTTGATGTAGCCACAGATCCATGGGGAATCAAGGTCAACCGTGTTGAACTTAAGAACATCATTCCTCCGGCAGCCATCCAGGATGCCATGGAGAAACAGATGAAGGCAGAGCGTGAGAGACGAGAAGCCATCCTGAAAGCTGAAGGTGAGAAGCGTTCCACCATTCTTGTTGCAGAGGGTAAAAAACAGTCCGCCATCCTGGATGCCGAGGCTGAGAAGCAGGCAGCTATCCTTCATGCAGAAGCACAGAAAGAGCGTATGATCAAAGAAGCAGAAGGTCAGGCACAGGCAGTTCTTAAGGTACAGCAGGCAACTGCGGAAGGACTTCGCATGATCAAGGATGCAGGCGCAGACGAATCCGTTCTTACACTGAAGAGCCTGGAGGCACTTGCGAAGGTTGCTGACGGCAAAGCAACCAAGATCATCATTCCGTCCGAGATACAGGGCATCGCAGGGCTGGCAACATCCCTGA
>OLPO01000171.1_pt1 | contig 57480 bp, 59 predicted proteins | sample 1672831 | NCBI WGS metagenome assembly OLPO01 (sample SAMEA3136728, study PRJEB25190) | human gut metagenome | reverse complement strand
GCGGAATCCTTTCATCGGACATCACGATTCCCCAAGCCTACGACAGCGCGACCGCGGAAATGACGCGGGAATGCCCCGATCCGTTCCCCGCGCCGACCGCACTTGCGCCGCAGCAGAGTCGCATCGGAGTCCCCGCCTGCCCCTCGCCGGATGTCGCATCCCTCTGGTTGAACCGGTCGCCCTCCTAACGATGCAGCAGACGCAAAGCCCACGGTTACCAAGCCCAGCCGTCCCCATTGTCAAAGGTCTGACAGCTGGGAACAGGCCGATGCGTGTAAGCCTGGCGATCGCCGACACCTACCTGGAGGACGGGCTGGGCAGCGTCAGCGCCGTGCTGCGCGAGGGCGGCGCCGTGGCCGCCAGCCTCTCCTGCTCCCCGTGGGGCGAGGAGGAGCTGGCCACGGAGTCGCTGCCGGGCTACGGCGACAGGTTCGAGCGGCCCCACTACGGATACAACGCCGAGCCCACCTCGCCCGAGGGAAGCCCGCAGTGCCTGCGCGCCCGCTGGTACGACCCCTCCGGTTCCTGGGGCTATGGAGAAGTGGAGCCTTGCCGTTTTGTCTCAGCCGATGGCACTCGTGTATTCAGGATGAAAGATTCCGATCTGGCTGGAAAAGACACCGGTGGAGTTCCTCATGTGCACTTTGAGGTGATCGGCCCTAGCCCAACAAGGCCCGATGTCAAAATGACTACTCTTGAAAAGTCGCACACCTATTTCGATGATATTGAGTAGGAAGGGATGACGATGAAAAGAAAGTTGACCTACCCCGTGTTGAGGGATGGAGGCTCTTTGGTATACCAGTGGGCACCCTGCTACAGGATTTGGGCGACGGAACGTGCCGGCAAGATTGTCATAATCGCCAACCGCACGGGACTCATCTCCCTTTCCCGTATTTGCATGACGCTCGCGCGCTCCGGTACGAGTTGCCCGCTGCACGACCATCTCGAAGTGGGCACCGATTTGGAGGACGGCTCTACCGAGCTGACCTTGGTTCTCGAGGGCGACGGCTGCGGCGTCGAGGGAACGCCGACGGGCGATCTGGGAGAGGTCGTGTTCGATATTCCCGTGGCGGGAAGCCGAATTGACCGCGAGTTTCGGCTCGGCCCCTCGGAGCGAGTGGAATCGGCAATCGACGGGGATGGCTTGACCATCACTGCGAGCCGGGAGGGATTCGTCGCTCTGGCCCGTATTTTCATGATTTTGGCCGAGCCGGAAGCGAGGTTTGGGACGCGCGTCGTGCTGTCGCGGTCCTCCGGCCTGGGCGATGGGCCGGCGATCGAGATCGAGAAGGCGGTCCCCGCCGAGGACGGGGCGCCCTCCCGACCCCGCGCGTGGAGGATTTGGGCCAGTGAGGCGTGGCGGGAGGAAGGGCGCGGCGACGCGGAGCCCCTCGTAGACGGCACGTTGCTTTTGGACGACCGGGCCCGGGCGCTTTTCGCGGAGGCCTGCGGCCTCGTCGCGAGTCCGTCGGACGAAGGGGCCGCCGAGGGGCTCCCGTGGCGCCTATCCGATATGCCCGAGGCAGACGGCGTTGTCTACGAGGAGATGGATCTGGCCCAAGGAGAGGACGGGGGCGTGTGGATTCGCCGGTACGCCCTGGCGCCCGAGCACATTGCCGGATACGATCTCTTCCGGCTAAAGGGCGATCCGACCTGCGGGATATATGCTTCCCAGCGTCTCTTCGAGCGGTGGCTCGACGCGGGCCTCGCGGGCCTTGCGTTCCAGCTCGTGTGGGACAGCAGCTACGAGGAACAGCCTGTCTTCGCCACCCCGGACGATGACGGCCCCGCATGGATCGACGAGGTGTAGGGCTACGAGGGTCGTTGGCTGAGAGGCTTTCAGTCAAGCGAGTGCAAAGAGCGAATGCAGGTAAGGAGACAGCATGAAAGAGCAGATAGGCCCTATGCCGATGGCTGAGTATTTTATTGGTCTTGAGGAAGCTTGTCGTGCTCAGGGTCGATGTGCTCCGAGTGTTCAGATGTGGGTATGTTCTTCGCTGTGGGGATACATATCTACGAAGGAGGATTTTTGCGCCGAGGCTGCCTCCTGGCTCAGTCGTCTGTGGGGATTGCCTCCAGCGCGTGTGCTCCTTTGCGCCTCGTCGCGAGGACGTGGGAGCACGCCTCGTATACGGCAGCACTACGGTCTCTGGAAGACTTTGGATATGGCTAACAAAGGTCTGCGCTTGAAAAACCCACGGGAAGAAAGGGTAGACGAAGGAGACGACTTTTCTTTCATGGGAACCGCAGAGTTGCCGGATGGCCTGACGGATCACGCAGTGCTTGCCCTCTGGAGCGCAGGGCGAGCCTCCAAGTTCCTGTACCTTGCCCGATCTGACTCGCTGGTTGACCAGGAGCACATAATGAGGAAGCTCCTAGAGGTATTCGCCGGAGACGGACTCCCGTTTTTCGCTTCATTCGATCTATGCCCCTTGTTCGATTCGATGCCTGCGGGAGATGGAGTCGTTTGTTTCCAGAATTACGGTGACGGTCTGGCGGTCTATCTCTTCGAAAAAGAAGTAAGTCGGTAGGAGCCGAAGATGACCGAAAGCAACACGATAAAGTCGATCGAATGTCTGTTCATGGGAGACGGCTATCAAGCGGGCGCATTCGCCGACGGGGATGTCCTGGTGACAGTGCATGACGGGGAGGCGCTCTTCAAAATCAACGGCGATGGGGCGGCCATGTTGACGGAGAGGTTTCTCGATTTGGCGGCCCCCGACGTCCTCTTGGCGTCGTGCGCGGAGCTCCAGGAGTGGAGCGGCATGGCGCGGGGGTCGCTTGAGCTGTACATCTAGAGGGAAGACCCGGCGGTGCCCGAGTCCGAGGCGCGGATGCGCCGCCAGAGCCGGATCCGGTGCGAGGACCTGGGGGAGATATCGGAATCGGAGGACGCGCTGCGGCCGAGGGGGATGCGGCTTGCGGGCGAGTGTGGGCGGGAAGGGGACGATGCGCCTTTCTTCGTCGACGCCCGGCGCTCGTCGGATGATGTCATCGTCTACGCCGACGGTCCCGGCATGCGTCTGCTCGCCGACGCCTTCTCAGACGTGGGGTCGTGGCCCGCGGGCCACGAGGAGACGCTGCTCGCGCGCTGAGGGCGGGCAGGGGGCGAGCCGCGTCGTTCGCTTTGCTGGAAAGGAATTCGCATGGACGAGGACGAGTTTTGGGACACCGTCGGGCTCCTGGACCGGGCTCGCGGGGGCGACGACGTGGCCGCGGCAGAGCCCCTCGTGGCATATCTGGCCGCGCTCCCCAACGGGGAGCTGTTCGCCTTCGGCAACGCGCTGGCGGAGCACTTGCGGGCGCTGGACAGGCGCGACGTCGCGGAGTGGGCCTTCGGGTTCTCCCGCGACCGCCTCTTCCCCGACGAGTTCCTGGGCTGGCGCTGCGCGTGCGTCGCGGGTGGCAGGGAGTGCTACGCGGACGCCCTCGCGGGGCGCTCCGCCCCGGCCGCCGGCGCGCGCTTCGAGGAGCTCATGTTCGCCCCCATGAGGGCGTGGGCCCGCAAGTACGGCGACGACCCCGCCGACTATCCCCACGAGCCCCGCCCCGGCTTCCAGACCTTCGCCAACGAGGACGGCTGGTCGTAGGGCGTCCCGGCGGCCGTGGCGCGGCCTTCCCCGCACCTTGAAATCCCCCAGAAATCTCCGCCAGCCTCTCCTGCTCCCCGTGGGGCGAGGAGGAGCTCTCCACGGAGTCGCTGCCCGGCTACGGCGACAGGTTCGAGCGGCCCCACTACGGATACAACGCCGAGCCCACCTCGCCCGAGGGAGGGCTCCAGTACCTGCGCGCCCGCTGGTACGACCCCTCCATGGGCGCGTTCGGCAGCCGCGACTCGCTGCTGGGCAACGCGGCCGACCCGGCCACCCTCAACCGCTACGCCTACGCGGAGGGCAACCCGGTGGCGGCCTGCGACCCGACGGGGCACGTGAGGGCCTACAAGAACCGGCTGTCGAGCCAGCGCGCGACGCAGAGGCGCGCGCGGGCGTCCGGCAGCAGGAGGACGACCTCCGCCAAGAAGACCAGCGTCTTCGCGAAGGTGTCCGCGGCGGTCGCGCGCTTCGCCGGCCCGCTGGTCAAGGCGCCCCGCTCAAGAAGATGACCAAGGAGCTCTCGCGCGCGACCAACCGGACGTTCAACAGGCTGCCCCCCGCGCCGGCGGCGTCGGTGGTCGCGGTGGGGGCGGGCGCCGCGCTGCGGAGCGTCTACTACGGGGGCGGCAAGGGCGGGGGCGGCCCCGGAGGCTTCTCCCCGGGCACCGCGAGGACGGTCGCCCTCACCGCCTCCGCGGTTCGAGCCCGCAACTACGCCGCCGCGGCGAGGGCCGCGTTCTGCGGCACCGCCGCGCACATGGGCGAGTCGAGGGCCCAGAAGGTGGACCTCGCCGCCATAGGGCACGGCGCCCTGGACCTGCTCGGGTTCATCCTCGGCATCGGGGCCGCCGCCGACGTCGCCAACGGGCTGTGGTATGCTGCCGAGGGCAACTACGTGGACGCGGCCATGTCCTTCGTCTCGGCCATCCCCGGCGTGGGCGATGCGGCCGGCGCCGCCAAGGTGGGCGCCAAGGCCGGCCTGGCCGCCCTGGACGCCGCCGACGCCGCGATGGCTGCGACTCGTGCCGCCAAGAAGCTGGAGGCCGTGAAACTTGGAGGCGGCGCGTATAAGGATGTTCGTACAGCGGGTCGAGAGGCTCATCATATGCCCGCAAAATCAGTCAGTCATCTTGGGGAGCGGGAAGGCCCAGCAATAAGTATGACGCCCGAGGATCATCGTTTAACGGCGAGTTGGGGCAATAGCAAAGCAGCGCAAGACTACAGAAAAGAACAGCAGAGACTGGTTGACGAGGGGAGGTTCAGAGAGGCTCAGCAACAAGACATTGATCATGTGCGAAAAATTGCTGGTGATAAATATGACAGGGAGATATCCCAAATGATAGCCTATACCGACGAACTTGAGCGAAAAGGAAGAATTTAATGCAGAATACTGAGAGGCCAACTGCAACTTACAACGTGGAGCCCTACCAGGGAGCGGCGGGCGTGAAGTTCGGGATGACGCGCTGTGATGTGGCAAAAGCGATCGGCGGCCCAGAGGGGACCTTTCATAGAGGAGGAGAGGAGAGAGACCCTGGCGGCACTGACCAGTACTCTGATTTCTTCGTAAGCTACGATGCAGACGGCGCCTGCGAGGCGATCGAGTTCTTCGGCGGGGAGGTACGCTGCGAGGGCATTCTCCTATTTCCGAATCCCTACGCCGACGCTCTCGAAAAGCTGCAGGAAGCGGGGGTCGACCTGCTGTGCAATGGCGATGGGTGCACTTCTCTGGCGCTGGGAGTGGGGGTGTACGCGCCATTCGCGAGGGATATCCTGGGAGGCGAGGAAGCCGACGGCGATGTGCCTCTGGTGGAGAGCGTGATCGCTTTTCGGAAGGGGTACTACGACGATCTCGTGGAGGCATATCCCGGCATTCTCGGGGTGCCGGTCGAGGAATGGCTGGCGCCGGCGCGGCGCGAGCGCTCGCGCTGATTCGGCTGCCAGATGGATGCGTCGTCAAGGAAAACGGCGGAAGGAGACCATCTATATGGGCGAGGATGAGTTCTGGGATGCCATTGGACTGCTGGACTGGGGCCGTGGGGGCGACGATGTGACCGCGGTAGAGCCCCTCGTGGCGCATCTGGCCGCCTCTTCCCCGACGAGTTCCTGGGCTGGCGCTGCGCGTGCGTCGCGGGTGGCAGGGAGTGCTACGCGGACGCCCTCGCGGGGCGCTCCGCCCCGGCCGCCAGCGCGCGCTTCGAGGAGCTCGCGTTCGCCCCGATGAGGGCGTGGGCCTGCAAGTACGGCGCCGACCCCGCCGACTACCCGCACGAGCCCCGTCCCGGCTTCCAGACCTTCGACAACGAGGAGGGCTGGGCGTAGGCCGCCCTCGCCGCCTCCGGAGGCCGTGATCGGTGCGAGGCCGTTGTGGTTCGGGGCGGTGTTGCAATAGGGGCGCCAGCGGGCGGAGGAGATATAATTGGCCCATATCCGCTTCCTTAGAAACGAGGGCAGCATGTGGAAGGTGGTTCCCTACCGGAGCGTGGGCCCGGTGGAGTTCGGGATGACCCCGGAGGAGGTTTCGGAGTGAGCACTTTCAGAGTGAATGTCTCCGCTTGGGGCGCCCCGCGCTCGACGGAGTACGGGGCGCAGATCAGGGTGACTGTGGAGAACGGGGGCGCCATCCTGGAGGCCAACGACGCTGGCCTCGCGGAGCTTGCCCTGGAGGCGCTCTCGCTGGCCGGTCCGGGCGTCCTCGCGGGGACGTGGGTCGAGATCGACGAGTACGGAGGGGTCCTCGCCGAGGGATCGATGCCCGTGATCCTGTCGCGAACCGATTCCTCGGCCGGGGAGGAGAGGGCCCCATGGTCCCTCTTGCTGGATTCGGCCTCCGCCGGCTCCGGTTTTGGCGGCCTGGGCGTCGACATCGGCCAGGGGGAGCTGGCGATCTACGGCGACGGCGCTGCGCTGGCCGGGTTCGGGCGCTGGCTGCTCCTCGCCGGACCGTGCTCGGGGCTTCCCGCCGCCCTGCCGCCGAGGGAGGCCCCTCCCGTCGGCGCGCCGGATGCCCTCTCCCTGAGAAGGGTCGCGTCGACTTTGGACGCCGGGCAGTACCCCGCCGTCTGGGAGGTCGGGTCTAGGCGCCCCGCGGGCTGCCGGGAGCGCCTGGACTACGAGGTCGACGACGGGGGGCGCCGCTGGCTGAGCGCCCGGGCGCTTCGGGAGCTGGACGGCCTCCTGTCTGGCTGCGCTCTCGCCATCGACGCCCCGGGAGGTGCGGCCGAGCTGGCGTCGGTTCCGATGATCGACTGCCTGGTGCCCAGCCGAGGAACCGGCGCGCCCAGCGAGGGGGGACGCGCCCCGCGCGCGATCGCCTGCTCCTCCCTGGAGCCGGGGGTCGGCCTGTTCGCCATCGCCGGCGAGCCGGAAGGCCGCCTGCTCGCGACGAACCGTCTCGTGGACCGCGCGATGCGCGGACGCCTCCTGGGCTTCGAGTTCAGGGTCTTGTGGACGTCGGGGGCGGAGCGCTCCCCGCGCCTGCTGTTGCCCGTGGGCGAGCGGAGGCTGGCGCCCTTGTCCCCCGCGCCCTGCCCGATAAGGACGGTGGAGGAAGACGACGAGGGAAGGAGATAGCCGTGGTCGAGATCGTCCCCTATGTGAGGTTTGGCCCCATTACTTTCGGGGAGAAATCATATAAATTGGACGCGAATGCGGATCTGCCCGAAGGCTTTTTTGGTGAGGTGCGACGCGGCCGGCGCTGCCGATGCGGTCGTGACGAACAGCACGGAGGGCCTCGTGCTCGACGGGTACGGCCCTTTGGGGCTGTCCTTCGCCGAGGCGGCCCGGGCCTTCGGCGGCGCGGGCTCGATAGCGCGCCCCCGGGGTCTGTGCGACTTCAGGGACGGATTGACGTTCGAGCTCAAGTCCGGCCAGGCGGAGCAGGCGAGAGACTACATCTTCACCGTCTGCGCGCGGGGGAGCATCCGGCTTCTGAGGTGGCGGATGTACGACCTTGCCATGAAGATGGCCGACGGCGAGGCCAAGTGCCGCGAGCTGGACGAGTGGGTCGACCACAATGAGTGGGGCATAGCGCTGGAGACGCTGGTCTCGATGGCGGAGGAGTCCCCCGCGCACCTGTCGGCGGCTGACTACGGACTGGTGCGCCGGATAGGCCGGCGCATGGGCATGGACGGGGAATTCTTCGCGTGGCTCTCCCAAGTTGAGGGACGGTAGGCGAGCCCCTCTCCAATTCGCAACGAAAAGTTGGTAGTCGGGGGCGGCCGTTCGGGTGCATAATGGAGCAAGCGGCCTGTCAATAAGGAGAGAAGGGGGAATACGCATGATTTGCGAGAACTGCGGATGCGATTACGCGCGGAGCCGCCCGGCATGCCCGGAATGCGGGACGCCGGCGCCCGGCTACGAGAAATGGGCGACCGACGGAAAGTGGGCTGCGCCCGCGCCTGCGGAAGGCGAGGAGGTGCCCCCAGTCCTGGCGAGCTGGCGCACCTCGGTCGGCTGGTCGATCGCGGGACTTCTCGCCGGCGGCTACCTCGTCGCCCTTGCATGCATGGCGGTGGCCGCACTTCTGGGGGCAGGGCTGACGGCGATCCTGCTGGGCGCCGGCGCGCCGCTCGCCCAGGCGTCGCCCCTGATCCAGTTCGCGCTCTGCTTCGGGCTGCTGACGGGCGTTCTCGAGTACGCCGTCATGATCGCTTACGCGGCCCTGTTCTACCCGTCCTACTTCACCGACCGCCCCCGCCTTCACTCCCCCGCCGTCATCAGCTTCGCCAACTGCGCGTTCGGCGGCCTCATCTTCGGCCTGCTGTGGAACTCCAACCTCACGAAGCGCGTCAAGGGCGTGTCGGCCAAGGTGTGCGCCGCGCTGTACGCCGTCTCCCTGGCGCTCTTTATCGTGGCGACGCCCGCTGCGCTTTACTTCGGGAACGCCCATCCCCAGGAGTTCCTGCAGACTTGGTCGCAGGCCTATCCCCAAATGGCCGACCGCGGCGCGGAGCGCGACGTGCCGTCTTCGGGCCGCTCCGATGCGTCTGCGGACGAGCGCGACACGGACGTCCCCGAGGCGTCGGAGCCGGAAGCGGGAGCGGAGGCGGGAGCCGATCCGGCAGCCACGGATCTCGCGGCGGCGCAGGAGAAGGCCGCGGGGGCCATCGCCGCGCTGCCCGACAACCTGACGTGCGTCACGGAGACCGAGGTCGTCGTTGATGGGGAGACCCAGGCCACGGCGCACGTGGAGGTTCTGCGGGACGGCCGCGACGCGGTGCTGTACGTGGAGACCGACGGCAACGAGGACGAAGCGATGCTCACGTTCTTCCAGGGCGACGAGAACATGGTGTTCCAGGGGGACCAGTTCGTGTCGAAGGGGAAGGGCGGCCTGCCGGAGGACTCCACCGGCAGCGAGCAGGCCCTTACGCTGGTCGGCCTCGCCGGGCAGGCCTACGTCTACGACCACGAGGAAGGCGTCACCGAGTACGTGCTCGTCGTGGAGGGGAGCGCCCTGCCGCCCGACATGAGCTTCGAGGGGGTGGGGAGCGTCGACTACGTCGGGCTGCACTACTACCTCGATGCCGACGGCGTCCTGGTCGAGCTGTACACGGAAGTGAGCGGCGCCACGCCGTCCGCGCAGGGCGGCGAGCCCGTCGTTCTCTCCGCCGACGCGTGGTACTCCGACCTTGGCTCCACGGAGGTGCCGCCCATGCCCGAGGGCTACTAGGGCCCCGACGCGAGGAGGTCTGCTCGTGCGTTCAGATGCACTATCTGATAAAGGATCTTCCAGAAGGCACCAAAATCGGCAACGGGATATACGAGTGAAAGGAAGCGATATGTTCGACTTGCTCAAGAGGAAGAAGGATCGGCCGGGTCCGATGGAGGGCGACTGCTCGATGTTCGCGGGGTTTCTGGAATACTTCGGGGAAGCCCCGGTCCTCGAGATCGGAGCGGCCGATCCCTACGACGCGCTCATCGACGGCCTGGGCGGCCGGTCGTTCGGCGATGGCGTGTTCAGGGTGTTCGAGCGCGGTGATCTCGAGAAATGGCATCGTGTGGTGTCCGGATGCTTCACGAAGCTTCGCGGCGAGTTTAATCTGATCGGATACGATTGGATGGGGCGATGCTTTGCGGTGGATCAACGGGACGGCGATGGGAAGGGGCTCGTGGTTCTTCTGGAAATCGCAACTCTCGATATGTACTATATCGAGAAAGACGTGGCAGCCTTCCTGAACGAGGTTATGCCGAATCAGAGTGAGGCGTGCCTTGAGGTCGGGAGGTATCAAGAGTGGCTGGAGGGACATGCGCCCGTGGGGCGCATGGAGTGCGTCGGCTACAGGATCCCCCTCTTCCTCGGCGGGGATGACTCTCTGGAGAACATGGAGGTCTCCGACATGGAGGTGTACTGGGACATGACCGACCAGCTGTGGGAGGCCGTGAAGGACCTGCCCGAGGGCACCAAGATAGGCAACGTGACATTCGAGTAGCGGCACGAGGAGAGAACGGAGGAAGCTGTGGGCGAGAGGGAGTTCTGGGAGATAATAGACCTGGCCGATTGGAGCAGGGAAGGCGATGACGAGGCCGTGACGGAGGGGATGGTGCGCCATCTGGTCTCCCTCTCCGACGAGGAGATATTCGCTTTCGACGACGCGTTGGCGGAGCATCTTTACGCCCTCGACCGGCGCGACATCGCCGAGGCGGTCTTCGGGGGCGAGGAGTACTTCTCTCCCGACGAGTTCGTCGACTGGCGCTGCGTGTGCGTCGCGAACGGAGAGGGACTGTACCGGGATGTCTTGGCGGCCCGGCGGTTTCCCTCGCCCGACCTGTACTTCGAGTCTATCCTCTATGTGCCCATGAGGGCGTGGGCTCGCAAGCACGGCACCGATGCGGAGAGCTATCCGCATCAGAGCGAGCCCGACTACTTCACCTACGGCAACGCCGAGGGATGGTCTCCCGCTGCAGGTGTGGCGGGTTCCGTAGCCGATGATGGGGGCGATTCGTGCAACTGAGTTGGATAGATGTCGAGGCTCATTATTGAGTTGACAGGCGCGGCGGCCCTAGAATTGCCGGCAGAGTGCAGCTCGCCTGCTCCCCGGGGATGCCGGGACGAACGGGGCAAGTGGCTGCGGATTGCCCAGGAGGATGCCTATGTGGAAGGTGATTCCCTACCGGAGCGTGGGCCCGGTGGAGTTCGGAATGGCCCCGGAGGAGGTCTCGGCGGCCCTGGGCGCGCGGCCCGACGCAGTGTACGGCGAGGGTTACGTCGAGAGGTACGGCCAAATTTTCGTGCGCTATGATCGGTGGCGACGGTGCCGCGCTGTCGCCGTGGGCGACCCGACCCTCTTGTTCGAGGATGATCCAGGCGTGGAAGAGTCTGCTTGCGAATGGATCAAAGCGGAAATAATGGCGCGCGACGGCGACGCGATTGCCTGGGACTCGGGCATCGCGTCGTTCGGCCTCGGCCTGATGGCCAGATGCGGTCGCCAATTTTGCGAGCGCGCCCCGCACGTGCGCGTGACGGCCTTCGCGCCCGGCGATCTGGTATTGGACATGCAGAGGGCGCGGGTCGTGCTGGAGCGCGAGGCGTTCAGGGAGCAGGACAGGCGCGTTGTCGAGGAGTGGCTCGACAACGGCGAGTGGGAACTCGCGCTCGAGGATCTCGCCTTGATGTGCGAGGCGGCAGCCCCGGAGGTTTCCTCGCCGGACCTCGAGATGCTCGCCGACTTGGCCAGGCGCGCCGGAGAGGACGCGCCGGCGCGTACATTCGAAGAGCTGGCCGCCAAGGCGGCTGGGCGCGAGGGGGCCCGAGGATGAGCCGCATCGTGGGAGCGATGGCCGGTATTGGCCGCTGTACGTTCGAGGGCGAGACGCCGGAAGGAGCGTTCTCGAACGGGGATGTCTTTGCGGCGGCGTGCAACGGGGAAGCGCTCTTCAAGGTCGACGGTGGCGGGGTCTTCTTCGCCGACTACCCGCACGAGCCTCGCCCGGCTTCCAAGACCTTCGACAACGCGGCCGGCTGGTTCTGGGCCGCCTCCGATGCCGCGGGCGGTCAAGAGCGCGCCCGTAGAGGCAGCTCGCAAGAGCGCGCAGGAAGATCAGTTCGGATTTGGCAAGTTTTCTAAGTTTTTCGACGGAGGAAAGGGCGGGAGGTGCGCTCAGCGCTACCGAATCGCCCTCGAACCTTCGATTTCCGTGTCTGAGGGGTCTTTTCGAAGGGGCGATGTCGAAACCCTCGAAAAACTTGCCAGATTTCCGTTCGAATTACAGCGCGGCCTTGATGGCGGCGAGCAGCTCGTCGTAGGTTTCCAGGGCCGGCAGCTCCGGGTACTCGGCCTTGATGGCGTCGGTGGTGCGGAACAAAAAGCCGGCCTTCGAATCCAGGATCATGCCCAAATCGTTGTGGGAGTCGCCGGCGGCGATGGTCTGCATGCCGCAGGAGTGCAGCGCGCGCACCGTGGTGAGCTTGGTCTCGGGGCAGCGCATGGCGAAGTCGGTGATGGTGCCGTCTTCGGCGACGACGAGCTCGTTGCAGAACAACGTCGGCCAGCCGAGCTTCTCCATGAGGGGCTTGGCGAACTGTTCGAAGGTGTCGGAGATGATGATGACCTGGGTGAGGCTGCGCAGCTCGTCCAAAAACGCGCGGGCGCCGGGCATGGGGTCGATCTTCGCGATGGTCGCCTGCACATCGGGCAGGCCCAGCCCGTGCTCGGCCAGAACGTCGAGGCGCCACTTCATGAGCTTGTCGTAATCGGGCTCGTCGCGGGTGGTGCGCTTAAGCTCGGGGATGCCGGCTTCCTCGGCGAAGGCGATCCAGATTTCGGGAACCAGCACGCCTTCCAAATCGAGGCATACGACGTTCATAGGGCACTCCTTCCGTGGGCGGCGCCGGGGCCTTAAGGCTTGCGCGCCGCAGGGTATCGTCGGCAGAAGCGTACCCCACCGAAGGCGCCTTGCCGCCTCGGAAGCGGAAAGATGGCGCAGGGGGCGACTTCAGCGGTAGCGCGGGCGCCGGGATTGCTATACTGGGCGTTCCAAAAAGAAGGCGCCGGTGAGGCGTCGAAGGCGGCGAGAGCGAGGAGCGCGGCTGTGACCAAGGTCATCAAGAGAGAACATGCGGAGCGGGCCCAGGCCCACGAGAGCGTACTCGCTGTGCCCGAGGTCATGCGTACGGCCCCCGGCATCGCCATTCAGGGGCGCAAGATTCGCTCGCTCGTGTTCTCGACGGATCTGGCCGTCATCTGCCACTGCGACGCCGATGCGGTGCTCGCGGTGTACCCCTTCACCTGCCAGCCGGCCATCACCCAGGCGCTTGTGGCCGCGTCCCAGCGCCCGGTGTTCAACGGGGTCGGCGGCTCCATCACCCAGGGCGAGCGCTGCGTGGAGGCGGCCCTGCACTCCGAAATGTCCGGCGTGGCGGCCGTGGTGGTGAACACGTCCATTCCCGTGGAGTCCATCTCGGCGCTCGTGGAGAAGGTGGCCGTGCCCGTGTGCGTGACCGCCTGCGCTGCCGACGACGTGGTGCACCGCCAGATTGCGGCGGGGGCCTCCATCGTGAACGTGGCCGCCGGCGCCCGCACGCCCCAGGTGGTGGAGGCTCTGCGCCGGGAATACCCCGACCTGCCGATCATCGCCACGGGCGGCCCGACCGACGATGCTATCCGCGCCACCATTGCGGCCGGCGCCGACGCCGTCAGCTGGACGCCGCCGGCCATTGCCGATCTGGAGCGCGAGGTGATGGAGAAGGCCCGTCGCTTGGCGGCCGAGCTGTTGTAGAGCCCTGCAAGTGCGATCCGTAGGGGGCGACCTTGGTCGCCCCTTCGCAGCTGGGGGCACCATTCCGGTTGGGAGGGCTGACCAAGGTCAGCCCCTACGGGATGTGGGGCAAGCGAGGTTGACCGGCTCCACGGGGTAAACCGGCGGGGCCCTAAAGCATGTGGGTGACGAGGTAGCCTTCGCGGATGCCGTATTTGCAAGGGATAACTTCGGCGGCGGCCAGCTCCTCTGCGAGCGTGCGCACGATGATCATGCCGGGAACGAGGCTGTGAACACGGTCGGGGGCGGCTTTCACGGCGCGATGGGCGAAAACGGAGACGTCGCCCTGAAGGAGATCGGCGAGCCCTTCCATGTCCTTGCGGCTGATGCTCTTGGGCCGGGTGTCGTCGCCCCACACGGCGGCGACCATCTTCGCGAGGGCGCGCACCGATCCGCCGATGCCGTAGAGCCGCTCGCTTCGGTACCCCTCCAAATTCGGCAGCGCCTGGAGTTCTTTGCGGAACGCGTCGGCGATGGTGCGGCATTCGGCCGGGGTGGGAATGATGCAGCGCACGTAGTTCGCGTAGGCGAGCACACAGCCGAAAGGTATCGAGATCCCCGCATGGTCGCCATCGGCCGCAAGGGCCGTCAGCTCCGTCGAGCCGCCGCCGACATCGATGAGCGTGCCTGCTGCAAGGGGTGCGCTGATGGAGGCGCCGACGAACCCGAGGTGGGCCTCCTCGCGGGCGGAGAGCACGCGCACCTTGTGATCGATGGCCGCCTCGATGGCCGCGGTTGCCGCTTCGGAATTCGCGCAGTTGCGCAGCACGGCGGTGGCGAAGATATCGACGCGTGCGCAGTTGAGGTTGTCGGCCAGCTTCAGCAGGTCGCCCAGTACGGCTACGGCTCGCGCGATGCCCGCGTTGGAGAGCGCCCCGTCGGTCACGTAAGCGGCAAGGCCGGCCATCTTCTTCTCGTCGACCAATGTGCGGAAGGGCTTGGCGGCATCTTCCCGCTTGGTCTCGTAAACGACCAGGCGAACCGAATTGGAGCCGAGGTCGATAACGCCGAGGCGTGCCATGAGGATCCTTTCTCGAGGGTGCATTCCGCAGTGCTTCCCTAGGGTAACGCAACCTGCCGGCAAAGAGCCGCCCGATCGGGAAGACCGGGCGGCTCGGAAGAGGGGAGGAGCGGGTCGCTGTCGCCTCTAGACGGCGATGACCACGCGGTAATGGGCGTTGTCCCCGCAGCATGTCTGCAGAATGATCGACTCGCCGTAGTCGGTCACGCGGGACTGGATGTCCTCCCAGTAGGTGTCGTCGGGCACGATGAACTCGTCGACGACGGAGTAGGTGCGCGTGTTCCCATTGGAGTCGCACACGGTGACGGGATCCCCGTTCTTCAGGGTCATGACGCAGGTGAAGTCGCCGGGGTTGTGGCCGATGAAGTAGCCCCAGCTGCCATCGGTGGTGCTATCGGAGCCCATCCACAGTCCCGCGCCGGAGGCGGGAGCCGAGGCGCTTTCGTAGGAGGGGACGTAGGTGACGATGTCCCCGTTCACGTCGATGGAGTCCGCTACCATTTCATCGCCTTCCGGCGAGATGGTCTCGAGGGGCTCGGTCACGTCGACGGCCTCCACGTCGATGGAATCGTCGGAGTCTTCGGGCGTCTCTCCGGCAGCGCTCGCGGCGGCCTTGGCGCCGGCATCGTGGCTTGCGCTGTGCTTGGCGGACAGGGAGGCGCGGCTGGAAACCGCGTCCATGGCCAGCTCGTCGTGGATGTCGTCGAACTCGGAGGCCATGGCCACCGCCTCTTCCTGATCCTCGTAGACGATGATGGAGGCCACCTGCTTGACGATGGACGTGTCCTGGGCCGCCTCGGGCATGGGCAGCGTGGCCGGATCGCGGTCGGGCTCCATGGCGTAGGCAATGCCGCCGACCAGGGCGAGCGCGGCGGCGCCGGAAACAACGGCGGCTATGAGTTTCGATGCCTTCATGACGCTTCTTCCTTTCACGAGGCCTATCGACGGAGTCGCGGACGGGCTTCTTCTTTGCGAGGCGAACCCTCTCGTGCGGTAAGGGCCAAGAATGGAACTTGACAGTGCCTATCTTAGGGTGTCCAGGTCACAAATAGGCTCTGAACTGGGCATTGTTGGAATCGCGTATGCGTAAGAGAACTTGTTCGGAAGAAAGAAGCCGCCTTGAAATACGCCCGTTTCCATCCCGTCGCCATTGTTGACGGCATGCAAGCGGAAACGGCGCGGGTTGCGCAGAAGTTGTGGGGGGCCGCTGCCGTTTGGCTCCCGTAGGGGGCGACCTTGGTCGCTCCTGTTTTGTCGCGCGTGGTCGTCCCACTCGCTAGGGCTGACCAAGGTCAGCCCCTACGGGGGAGCGCCGTTGGCGACCCTTGCTGCACGCGTTGAGGTTTTCGTCGCTGCCGATTGTTGAGGTCTGAGGGCTTTTCGCGAAGAGGGGAGGTCGCAAGGCGATATTTTGCCTATAATGAGCTCACCTGTATTTCGATGGACACAACCGCACGCAAGCTGCTTCGGCGGCCGGCGTGCTGCCACCAAACGAACACGCGAAACGCACGACGGAAACGAACACGAGGTTGATCATCCATGGGAATGAACCAAGACCCCCGAGGGGATGCCTACGGCCGCAGCCCCGAGCGACCCGATGCGCCGGCTCCGGCCGGCCGGGCTCCCCAGGGCTCGCGGGGCAAGATCACCACGCGCCCCTCGCGAGAGAGCATTCTGCAGTCCTACGCGACCCAAGACGAGATGCGCGCCCGTGACGCGCGCCTGCGCTCCCAGCAGGCGTCCCGCGCCTATACGGCCAGCGCCGCCCAGCGCGACGCCGATCGCGCGGCGCGGCGCGAGGCGCTCGCCGCCCAGCAGCGCGAGCAGGAGGCTCGTCGCGCCGCCCAGCAGCGGCCCGCGCCCGCGGCGACTCCGGCCCAGCGCGCCGGCCAGCGCCGAACCCGCGTGGTGCCCCCGCTCTCTTCCCAGGAGAGCTACGACCTCACTCGCTCTTCCATGGAAAGCTACGAGCGCGCCCGCGCCTCCCGCGATGCCCTCTCCGAGGCTCGCCGGGGCCGTGCGCTCAACCGCGAGGTCATCGACGGCCGCGGCAGCATCGATTCGCGCACCTTCAACGAGAGCCACCAGATTTCCGCCTACTCGCGCGACGATCGCGACCGTCACGACCCGATGATCGACACGATGGACAATCGCACGTGGTATTCTCGGGCCGGGCAGGGGTTCGCCACACCCGCCGAGGGGGCTCCCGGCGCTCCGGCGCCTGTGCGTCGTCCCCGTGGCTCTCGCGCCTCCGACGTGGGGTTTGCCGGCGTTATGAGCGGAAGTGCCAACTATGGCGGAGCGCAGGGCGGCTCCGGCGTGCCGCTGTTCGTCAAGGTGGCCGTCCCCCTGATCGTCGTTCTTCTTGTTGTAATCGTTTGCCTCTTAGTGTTCTAAAGGTTCTAGAAAAGGCTTTACATGTACGCGAAACCGACCTGTCCGACTCCGCTGAAGATCCTTCTCATTGTTGTTATTGCGGTCGAGCTTGTGGCCATCGGGCTGTTGCTCGTCGGCCGCGCCGGCGCTTCCGAGGGAGGTGCGGCGGCCGGATCGTCGGCTGATTCGGCGGGGGCTGCGGCTCCCATTGCCAACGATGCCGCCTCTCAGGGCGCCGACGGCAATGCCGCCGCTTCCGACCCTGCCACCGCTCCCGAGCCCGTGACGCTGACCGTCACCTTCGCCGGCGACTGCACGCTCGGCACCGACATCAACTACGAGAACGAGCGGTCCTTCAACAGCCGCTGGCAGGCCGAGGAGGGCGATGCCACCTACTTCTTGCGCAACGTCGCCGACTTGTTCGGCTCCGACGACCTTACCGTGGTGAACATGGAGGGCGCGCTGACCGAGGGCGGCGAGCGGGCCGACAAGAAGTTCGCCTTCCGCGGCAAGCCGGAGTACGCCAAGATCCTCTCCAGCGCCTCGGTGGAGGCGGCGACGCTGGCCAACAACCACTCTCAGGATTACGGCCAGACGGGCTACGACGACACCATTGCCGCGCTGGACGCCGAGGGGGTGCAAAGCTTCGGCTACGACCGCATCGCGTATCTGGATGTGAAGGGCGTGAAGGTGGCGCTCATCGGGTCGTACTTCCCCGAGGATAGCGCCGAGAACACCAAGGAGATGACCGACAACATCGCCGCGGCCCGCGCCGAGGGCGCCCAGCTCGTGATCGTGTACGTGCACTGGGGCCAGGAGCACGAGTACGACATCACCGAGGGGCAGCAGACCGCCGGGCGCGCCGCTATTGATGCGGGGGCCGATTTGGTGGTGGGATCCCATCCCCATGTGGTGCAGGGCTGGGAGGTGTATCAGGGCCGCTACATCGTCTACAGCCTTGGCAACTTCTGCTTCGGCGGCAACACCAACCCCGACGACAAGGACTGCCTCATCTTCCAGCAGACCTTCACCGTGACCGGCGATACGGTGGCCAAGAACGACGATGTGGACTTCATCGCCGCCTCGGTTTCCACGGAGACCGACCGCAACACCTACCAGCCGATGCTGGCCGAAGGGGACGAGAAGGCCCGCATCGAGGCGAAGGTGCAAGAGGCCGCCGACCGCATCGCGGCTGCAGCCTAGATCCGGATCACGCAGGAGCCGGCGGTGAGGCCGCCGCCGAAGGCGGTCATGCAGGCGATGTCTCCTGGCTGCAGCTTGCTCTCGCAAAGCGCCTCGTTCAGGGCGATGAGGGCGCTGGCGCCGCTGACGTTGCCGACGTGGTCGATGATCACTTGGAAGCGCTCCATGGGGAGGCCCATCTTCTTGGCGGCGTAGCGGATGATGCGCTCGTTGGCCTGGTGCGGCGTGAACAGGGTGACGTCGTCGGCGGTCAGTCCGGCGCGGGTAAGCGCCTCCTCGGTGCAGCGAATCATGGCGGAGGTGGCGAACTTGAACACCGCCTGGCCGGCCATGCGCATATAGGGGTCGCTTTCCGCGTCGGCAGCGGCGAGGCGCGGGGCATCGGTGGTGGAGGTGCCGGCAGCGGCGGTCGTGCCGTCGGCGGCGAAGGGCACCTCGCGGGAGGCGAAGGCGCTGTCGCACCAGAGGGTGCGGTCGACGTCGTCGGTGTTTTCCATGTACGAGGAGAGGATGCCAGGGGCGTCGGCTCCGGCGGCTCCGGCGGCTCCGGCGGCTTCGGCAGTGTCATCAGCGCCGCCGGCTCCGGCCTCCGCCTCGTCGCGCCATTCCAGCACCACGGCCCCGGCGCCGTCGCCGAACAGGATGCACGTGGCGCGCTCTTCCCAATCGACGAGCTTGCTCAGGCGCTCGGCGGCCACCACGAGCACGCGGCGCACGTCGTTGCAGCGCATAGGGCCCCCGGTGCGGGCGGCTTCCTGGCGCGCGAAGGCGGCGCCGGCCATGATGAGGTCGGCGGTGGAAAGCCCGTAGACGCAGCCCGAACAGGCGCAGGACATGTCGTAGCACACGGCGTTTGTGGCACCGATGCGCTCGCGGATGCGGGCGGCCTCGGAGGGGAAGTGGGTGTCGGCGGTGAGCGTCGGGCAGATGATCATGTCAAGGGTGGCGGCATCGATCGCTCCCGCCTCGCGCTGCCAACCGCCCTCCTCGAGCCCCAGCGCTCGCAGCGCGGCTTGGGCGCCCAGGTCAGTGCAGGTCTCCTCAATGGCGACATGGCGGGTGTGAATGCCCGTGCGCGGGACGATCCACTCGTCGGTGGTGTCTACGATTTCCGAGAGCTCGTCGTTGGTGACGATGCGCGCGGGCAGCGCTCTGCCCGATCCGATGATGACGCTGCCCAAAGCCGTTCCTTTCCGTAAATGATGCCTCAACCTGCTCTATGATGCCCCATATCGCCAAGTTTTCTGCTCAACGATGAGATGTTTGGTGAAGATTTTAAACGCGCGGTCAGTTTTTGGGGCGAATTCCTTAAGATTTCTCAGATAGTTTATCTCAAGGCGCGTGTTGCCGCAGCGAAAGAGAGGACGAGCTGCTTTCATGAAGACCCGTATCACAGAGCTTTTGGGCATTGAGTATCCCGTCGTGCAAGGGGCCATGGCCCGCATCGCCGACGGAGGGCTGGCCGGCGCCGTAAGCGAAGCCGGCGGCTTGGGCATCATCGCCTGCGGGGGCGCCCGGCCCGAATGGATTCGCGAGCAGGTGACCCGCGCCCGCGCCATCACGAGCAAGCCCATCGGCATCAACGTCATGCTGATGGATCCGCGCGCGGGCGAGGTGGCCGAGCTGGTGTGCGAGCTGGGCGTGGAAGTGGTGACCACCGGTGCTGGCAGCCCTGCGAACTACATGAAGATGTGGAAGGAGGCGGGCGTGAAGGTGGTGCCCGTGGTGGCCTCCTCGGCGCTGGCGGCCCGCATGGAGCGCCTCGGCGCCGATGCCGTGGTGGCCGAGGGCACCGAGGCCGGCGGACATATCGGCGAGCTGACCACCATGGCCCTTGTGCCGTCGGTGTGTGCGGCGGTTTCCATTCCCGTCATCGCCGCCGGCGGCATCGTGGACGGCCGGGGCATGCTTGCCGCCTTCGCGCTGGGCGCCGAGGGCGTGCAGTGCGGCACGCGCTTCCTCACGGTGGAGGAGTGCAGCGTGCACGAGGCGTGGAAGGAGAAGGTGCTGAAGGCGAAGGACTCCGACACCATCGTCACCGGGCGCGGCACGGGGCATCCCGTGCGCGGCCTGAAGAACAAGTTCGCCCGCGAATGCCGCAAGATTGAGATGGCCGCCACCTCCGGGGAAGAGCTGGAGGGCATGTACGCCGGCTCGCTCGCCCGCGCCGTGGCGGGAGATGTGGAAAACGGCTCGGTCATGGCGGGCCAGGTGGCCGCGCTGGTGACCGAGCGCGGCACGGCGGCCGGCGTCATTGCCGATATGGTGCGCGAGGCCGAGGCCCTGGCCGGGCGCTCCTTGGGCGAGCTGGCCGAGCTGAACAGCCGCCGGGCGCGCGTGTAGGGAGGCCGCCATGCTTGATGAGACTCCCTTGGCGCCCTTGGGCCCGGCTGGCCTGGTGTTCATGGCCTCGGGCCAGGGCTCGCAGAAGCCCGACATGGGCGCCGATATGCTGGATATTCCCGAGGTGGCGTCCGTGTTCGCTTGCGCCTCGGACGTGCTCGGCCGCGACGTGGCGGCGCTTGTGCGCGACGCGTCGCCCGAAGAGCTGAACGACACGCGCAACGCCCAGATCGCCATCGCGGCGCTGTCGGTCGGCATAGGACGGGCGCTTGAGGCGCGCGGCATCGTGCCGGACGCGCTGCTCGGGTTCTCCCTCGGGCAGGTTTCCGCCATGGTGCTCGGCGGCATGCTCGCCGAGGAGGACGCCTTCGCGCTCATCGCCGAGCGGTCGCGCCTCATGGGAGAGGCGGCCGACGCGAACCCCGGCGTTATGAGCGCGCTTCTGAAGATCACGCTGCCCGAGGCCGAGGCGCTGTGCGCCCAGTGCGCCGAGGGCGAGGTGCTCGTGCCCGCGAACTTGAACGGCGGCGGCCAGATCGTCATCGCCGGCACGCCGGCGGCGGTGGCGCGCGCCGAGGAGGCGTGGGCCGCGAGCAAGGGCCGCTTCTCGCGCCTGGCCACCTCCGGCGCCTTCCACAGCCCGCTCATGGCGTCGGCGCAGGAGCCCTTCGCCGACTACCTGGCGCGGGTGGACTTCCGCGAGGCGGTGGTGCCGGTCATCGGCAACGTGCACGCTGCGCCGCTTGACGCCGCCGGCGCTCGCGACGAGCTGGTGGCGCACTTGGTGTCGCCCGTGCAGTTCGAGGCCAGCGTGGCAAAGCTTCAGGAGGCCGGCGCGAAGATGTTCGCGGAAGTGGGCTTCGGCGGCGTGCTCGCCAATCTCGTGAAGCGCATCGACCGTAGCGCGCCCCGAGCCGCCATTCAGGATCGTCCCTCCTTCGACGCTTTCGTCGAGGAATTCGGAAAGGAATAGACGTGACCGAATCAGAAAACCGCCGCTGCGCCGTTGTGACCGGCTCCACTCGCGGCATCGGACGCGCCGTGGCCCGCGAGCTGGCGGCCGCTGGCATGAACGTGGTGGTGAACAGCTCTTCTGAGCGCAGCCTGCCCGCCGCCGAGGCGGTGGCTGCCGAGATCGCCGAAGAGTTCGGCGTGGAAACCCTGGCCGTGGCCGCCAACGTGGCCATAGAAGAGGAGGCCAACGCGCTCATCGCCGCCGCGGCCGAGGCCAACGGGCGGGTGGACGTGCTCGTGAACAACGCCGGCATCACCCGCGACGGCCTGGCCGCCCGCATGTCCGACGACGACTTCGACGCCGTCATCGACATCAACCTGAAGGGCACCTTCCATTGCTGCCGCGCCGCCGCGAAGCTGATGATGAAGCAGCGCTGGGGCCGCATCGTGAACATGTCCAGCGTGGTGGGCGTGTACGGCAACGCGGGCCAGGTGAACTACGCCGCCTCCAAGGCCGGCGTCATCGGGCTCACGAAGTCGCTCGCCCGCGAGCTTGCGCGCCGCAACATCACGGCCAACGCCGTGGCGCCCGGCTTCATTGCCACCGACATGACCGACGCGCTTTCCGATGCCCAGCGCGAGGCCATCGTGAGCCGCATCGGCAGCGGGCGTTTGGGCGAGCCGGACGACATCGCCCATTTGGTGCGCTTCCTCGCCTCGGACGAGGCGTCTTACATCACCGGTCAGGTCATTTGCGTGGACGGAGGTATGTCCCTATGAGCGAGAACGCAAGCGAGAGCATTCAGACCCGGCGGCCCGACGGCACCCATCGCGTCGTCATCACCGGTGTGGGCGCGGTGACGCCGGCCGGCGTGGGCGTCGAGGCGTTGTGGGAGACGCTCATGGAGCGCGGCTGCTGCATCGCGCCCATCGAGCGCTTCGACACGAGCGAGTACGAGGTGCACATCGCCGGCGAGGTGCGCGACTTCGACGGCGTCGAGCACGGCCTGACCAAGAAGGAGGCGCGCCGCTTCGAGCGCTTCGTGCAGTACGCCATCGTGGCGGCCGACGAGGCGCTGGCCCAGTCCGGCTTGAAAGTCACCGACGAGAACCGCGACCGCATCGCGGTGGTGTTCGGCACCGGCATCGGCGGCATCGACGAGCTGCAGAAGAGCTTCGCCACCTTGGAGGAGAAGGGCCCCAAGCGCGTGAATCCCCTGTTCATCCCCACGATGATCGGGAACATCGCGGCGGGCAACCTGGCCATTCGCTACGGCATGCGCGGCGAGTGCCTGAACGTGGTGACCGCCTGCGCCACCGGTGCCCACTGCATCGGCACGGCGCTGCGCGACATTCGCCACGGCTACATCGACGCGGCGCTCGTGGGCGGCACGGAGGAGTCCGTGAGCCCCATCTGCATCGCCGGCTTCACCAATTTGTCGGCCCTTACCCGCGCCGAGGATCCCAAGGAGGCCTCGGCGCCCTTTGACGCCCGCCGCGGCGGGTTCGTGGCCGGCGAGGGGGCGGGGGCCCTGGTCATCGAGTCGTTGGAAAGCGCGCTCGCCCGCGGGGCTGAGCCCATCGCCGAGATCACCGGCTTCGGCAGCACGGGCGACGCCTACCACATGACCGCGCCCGACCCGGAGGCCACCGCGATCACGGCCGCCATGGCTGCGGCTCTGGCCGAGGGCGGCTTCACCCCGGCCGATCTGGGGCACCTGAACGCCCACGGCACAGGCACGCCGGCCAACGACGCCACGGAGTCGAAGGCGCTCGCGAATCTCATGGGCGGCGCGGAGGCGGCCGCCGAGCTGCCCGTCACGTCCATCAAGGGCACCACGGGCCACATGCTCGGCGCCGCCGGTGCCGTGGAGGCCATCGTGTGCGCCCTGTCCGTGGCCCGCGACGCGGTGCCCCCCACGGCCGGCTTCGCCGAGGCCGCCGAGGACTGCCCGGTGGCGGTGGTCACCGAGGCGGTTACCGACTATCCGCAGAAGGTAGCCCTGTCGACCTCGCTGGGCTTCGGCGGCCACAACGCCGCCTTGGCCTTCTCGCCGTACAAAGGTTAGGGGGAGTCGATGAGCGAAGAGACGATTGTCGCACCGCTGCCCTGGGGGCGCGAGGTCATCGAGGGGATTCTGCCCCATCGCGATCCGTTCGTGTGGGTGAGTCGCATTGTGGCCATCGAGCCCGGCGCTTCCATTGAAGGCGAGCTGGATGTGCCCGCCGATCTGGATATCTTCCGCGGGCATTTTCCCGATCATCCGGTGCTGCCGGGCGTCATCATCATGGAGGCGCTTGCCCAATGCGCTTCCATCGCGGTGCTGCAATCGCCCGAGCTGCGCGGCTGCATCGGCTTTCTCACCGGCATAGACGCGGCGAAGTTCCGCCGTCAGGTGGCCCCGGGCGAGACGGTGACGTTGCGAGCGACCATCGTGAAGTCGTCGCGCCGCCTCGTGGTGGCCGAGGTGGAGGCGTCCGTGGACGGCGAGGTCTGCGCCACGGCCACCCAGAAGTACGTGCTCGCACCCAAGGAGTAACTATGGCCAAAGCGGCTTCCAAGTACATCAGCTTCGACACGGCGGGGAACTTCGTCTCCGAGCTTGCGGATGGCCCTGCGGCCCCTGAGGCGACCGAGGACGGCTCGCTGAAATCGGCGGTCTCCTACGCCCTGGACGCCATCGTGGAAGCGGCCGGCACCCTGCCGGACACGGCGGCGGCCCTGGTGGGCGCCCGTGCCGGGGCGACCCATCGCGACCCGGAGGAGAAGGTGGCCGACGTCTCCGAGCACGTCCGGTCCACCATCGGCGACGACTTCGCCGTAAGTGCGGCGGCCGGGGCCAAGCCCCGGGCCCTCGTCATCGCCTCGGCCAAGAACGCCCGGGCCTTCGTGGTGCCTATGGAGCAGGCGGGCCTCGACGTCGTCTTCGCCACGGTGGACAACCGCTCGCTGGACGGCTTCGCTCGGCGCATGCTGCCCACGCACAACCTGGGCAGCACCACGGCTGATGTGGACGCCGATACGCTTTCCGCCAACATCTACACGGTGCTCTCGGCGGCCAAGGCTTGCGGCGCAGCGCTCATCTTCCTCGACAGCGCCAAGGCGCCGCTCGCCGAGGACGCCTATTTCCTGCGCCACGCTGCCAAGCGCGGTCTGCGCGTGTTCGCTCCGGCCACCGAGGGCACCTTGCGTACCGGTTGGGTGGAGCTTTTGCCCGCCGCCAGCACGACGGAGCCCTCCGAGGCGCCCTGGGAGTCGGCGCCGGCACCGGCGCCGCTTGCCGACGACGATGAGGGGCCGACCCATTGGCGCCGCTGCCACTACTGCAAGCTCTTCTTCGACAAAGAGGAGATCATCGAGCTCGGCGGCTATTGCCCGGCCTGCGGCACCCTGCAGCGCCTGCGCTCCGACGAGCGCCTGGCCGCCACGGTGGACGCCGGGTCGTTCGAGGAGTGGAACGCGGTCATGCCCGATTTCGATCCGCTCGATTTCCCCGGCTATCCCGAGAAAATCGCCGATCAGCGTGCAAAGAGCGGGCTTGAAGAGGCCGTGCGCACGGGGCGTGCGACCATCGCCGGCCTGCCTTTGGCCATCGGCGTCATGGAGTCCGGCTTCTTCATGGGCTCGATGGGGCATGCGGTGGGCGAGAAAGTGGCTGCGATGATCGACCGCGCCATTGCCGAGCGTCTGCCGGTCGTCGTGTTCTGCGCATCCGGGGGCGCCCGCATGCAGGAGGGGCTCATCTCGCTGATGCAGATGGCGAAGGTGTCCTGCGCCGTGGAGCGCCTGGGCGCGGCCCGTCTGCCCTTCATCACCGTGCTCACCGACCCCACGACCGGCGGCGTGACGGCGTCGTTCGCCATGCAGGGCGACATCATTTTGGCCGAACCCGGCGCGCTCATCGGGTTTGCCGGGCAGCGCGTCATCCGCGACACCATCAAGCAGGAGCTGCCGGAAGGGTTCCAAACCGCCGAGTTCGCGCTTGAGCACGGGCTCATCGACGCCATTGTCGAGCGCTCCCAGATGCGCAGCGTTCTGGCGCAGCTGCTCGCGCTGCACGCGCCCGCCGACGACATGGGGCGCATCGTCACCTACCACAGCGTCATGGACGCCCTGCGCGTCGGCCCGGGCGCCTACGGCTCGGTGGATGTGGCCCCTGAGGCCCAGGCGGTGGGCGAGCGCATTCGCGACGAGGAAGCCGCCGGGTTGTGGCGCAGCTTGGCTGGAGTGCCGGTGGTGGGCGAGCTCATCGGGCGGCCGGAGAGCCCCGAGGAGGCCGAGGAGGCGTGCCGTCGCGAGCTGGAGCGCCATGCCCGGCGCGAGGCCCGCAAGTCCGGGGTGAGTTTGGAGGCTCCGGCCGGCAGCGCCTGGGAGAGCGTGCAGATCGCCCGCAACGTGCACCGTCCCACGGCGCGCCGCTATATCGATGGCATCGTCGAGGGCTTCATCGAGCTGCACGGCGACCGCGCCTTTGCCGACGACGGGGCCATTCTTGCCGGCATCGGCTGGATTTCCGGCCATCCGGTGACGATCATCGCCCAGGAGAAGGGCGTGAACTTGGCCGATCGCGTGGCCCGCAATTTCGGCTGCCCGCAGCCTGAGGGCTACCGCAAGTCGCTGCGCCTCATGCGCGAGGCGGAGAAGTTCGGCCGGCCGATTCTCTGCCTGGTGGACACCCAGGGCGCCTTCTGCGGCACCGAGGCCGAGGAGCGCGGCCAGGGCAACGCCATCGCCGACAACCTGGTCGCCATGGCCGGCCTGCGCGTTCCCGTGGTGAGCGTGCTTCTGGGCGAGGGCGGGAGCGGCGGCGCCTTGGCGCTGGCCGTGGGCAACCGCGTGGCCATGCAGGAGCACGCGGTGTACTCGGTGCTCTCGCCGGAAGGTTTCGCTTCCATCCTGTGGAAGGACCGCACCCGCGCGCCCGAGGCCGCCGAGGCCATGCAGATGGACGCTGCCTCGGTTTTGGCCGGCGGCATCATCGATGCGGTCATCTCGGAAGGGGAGGGCCCGGCTCACGAGAACCCGGAGGCCGCCATCGCCGCCGTGCGCGATTACGTCCGCATCGCCTACAAGGAGCTGGCCGATCTTTCTCCCGACGAGCTGGTCCGCCAACGCCAGGAGCGCTTCGCGAAGTTCTAGGAGTGGTTTCTGCCGCTCCTTTTTTGCCCGGAGCAATCTCGTTGCCGTTCTGGTCGCAGAATTTCGATTTGTTAGACATGGCTGGGAGCGGCTTGGTGAGCTGGGGTTGAAAAACAGGCTGAAAAGAGGCCGAAAAGCAAGAAAAGGACTCGTGTCGAGCCCTTTTCTTTTGCTTTGCAGGATGTGGAAGTCTAACAACTCGAAAATATGTCCCCAAATTGAGGGGAAGATTTGCTGGAAGGACCTCTTACAGCATCTTCGCGCGGAGTTCTTCGGGGGTCATGGGCGAGAGCAGCGCCGGGGCGATGTCGAAGATGGTGCGGCAGCCCGTCTCGCCCGCACAGGCCATGCGCCAGCAGGCGCGGGCGCAGGCGACGAGCACGCTGCCGGTGAACTCCGGGTTGGAATCGAGCTTCAGCGAGTACTCGATCACATGGGTGTTCTCGCCGTCGGCGCCCGTGGTGCCGGTGCGGATGACCGAGCCGCCGTGGGGAATGCCGGCGTGATCGCGGTCGAGCTCTTCCTGGGAGATGAAGGTGACCGTGGTGTCGTAGTCGGCGAAGTAGTTCGGCATCGTGACGATGGCCTTTTCGATGGCGGCCGTATCGGCGCCCTCCTCGGCCACGACGAAGCACTCGCGGGTGTGCTTCTGGCGCGTGGTCAGCTCCGGGTTGGCGCCGGAGCGCACGGCATCCAGCGCCTCGGGCACGGGCACCGTGTACTGGCGGGCGTCGGCCACGCCGGGAATGCGGCGGATGGCATCGGAGTGCCCCTGGGAGACGCCGCGGCCCCAGAAGGTGTAGTCGGCGCCGTTGGGCATGATGGCGTTGGCGTAAACGCGCGAGACCGAGAACATGCCCGGATCCCAGCCCACCGAGATGACGGCCACATGCCCCGCCTCGCGAGCCACCGCGTCGACGGCGGCGAAGTGCGCCGGGATGTTGGCGTGGGTGTCGAAGGAGTCGACCACGTTGTAGAGCGCAGCGGCTGCCGGGGTCTGCTCGGGCAGGTCGGTGGCCGAGCCGCCGGCGAGCATGAGCACGTCGATGTCGTCGGTATGGGCGGCCAGCTCCGTGGCGGGCCAGACGGCGACGTTCTCGCCGAGCGGGTGCACGCTGGCCGGGTCGCGGCGAGTGAACACGCCCACCAATTCCATGTCGTCGTTGGCGGCGACGGCCAGTTCAATGCCGCGGCCGAGGTTGCCATAGCCGAGAATGCCGATGCGGATGGGGTTCAATGGTGCCTCCTTGGGTGTTCGCTAAGTGGGAAAGCGGTGCTTCGGGGCCGATGCCTGCTTTGGTTTTGAAGCTAGCGGGACAGGCCGCGCCGCCGGGGTGTCGCATCATTATCGCGTACCGTCTTGCGCGCGGGAACCTGTCCGTGGCGAGCGTTACGAGGATTTAACGGAGAGGTACCTTGGCGCGGCGCTTGCGTCCGTTCGCCGACGGGGCGTTGTGGAATCGGGCGGGCGGAGGACCCGCGACGCGTCGTTGCGGAAGGCGGCGCGGAAGTTGCTCGCGTGCTTGCCGGTCGCACGGTGCGGGGCGGCACGGGCGCAACCGGCCGTTGGACGCCCTCAGTCGCGCCCGGGATGCGCGGCGCGGCGGCTGCCCCTTCAATCTCCTCCCCCTGGGTGGGAATGCGCAGGGTGAACACGGTGACGCCCCGCTCGCTCGCCGCCTCGATGTCGCCGTGATGCGCCACGACGATTTCCCGGGCGATGGCGAGCCCCAGCCCCGCGCCGCCCTTCTTCGACGAGCGCGCCCCGTCTTCCCGGTAGAACTTCTCGAAGATGGTCTCCAGATGGGCGTCGGATATCTCGCGTCCGCGGTTGGCCACGGTGATGGTGGTCGTGCGGGCGTCCTGGCGCGCGGCGATGGCGATGACGGAGTTCGCGTCGGCGTAGGCCACGGCGTTGCGCAGCACGTTGCCCAGCGCCCGGGCGAGCTTGTCCGGGTCGATGAAGAACTGGCCGGCGCCGGCGGCGTCCACGGTGATGCGGATGTTGCGGGCGGCGGCCTCGGGGAAGAACGCCTCGGCCACCTGCTGGCAGAACAGGCGCACGCCCACAGTCTCCCGCTCGATGGGAATGGCCGACAGGTTGTAGCGGGTGATCTCGAAGAACTCGTTGATGAGGCTTTCGAGGCGCTCGGCCTTCGAATAGGCGATGTCGGCGTACTTGCGCAGGGTTTCCCGGGGCAGATCGGTTGTCTCGCGCAGCAGGTCTAGGTAACCGAGCACCGAGGTGAGCGGCGTGCGGATGTCGTGGGCCAAGTAAGCCACCAGCTCGTTCTTGCGCTGCTCGGCGGCGTGGGCGGCGCGCTCGTCGGCCAGCGACTGCGAGCGGATAACCGCCAGCTCGTTGCGGGCGATGGACAGATCGGCCGGCAGCTCGATGGGGGCGTCCTTGTCGGCGAGCAAGCGGCCCACGGCCCCGGACAGCTCGTCGAAGTAGCGCAGCGACCGGTTCAGGGCCCGCAGGATGATGGCGAGCCAGCCGGCCACGAAGACGAGTAGAGCCAGCGGGAGCTTGAACGACTTGACGAACGTGTAGGTGGCGACGTCGCGCATGCGGTAGACGCCGTCCTCGCCGTACTGGACTTGCCAGACGGGGTGGTCGTCGGAGACGCCCAGCGCCCGCGCCTCTTCGGCGGAGGTCAGGTCAAGCCAGGCGCTGTAGGCCTGCTCCTGGGATTGGCGAAAGGCGCTTTGCAGAAGGTCGTTTAACGTTGGCTGATCGTAGCCCAGGACGGCGGCGCTGACGAGAATCCGCGTGGCCACGTCCACCGTGGTCTCCGGCGGCATGAACGTTTGGGCCTCGGGCAGGGAAAGCCCCAGCTCCTGCAGGGATGCTGATACGCGCAGCGCCGCCATGGCATGGGCGGCGCTCGCCTCGTCGGTGAAAATGCCCTCGGCCGTCAGAATGGTCTGATAGGGAAGGAGGGGAACGGCCCGGGCGGTCTTGTCGGCCGGGGCGCTGTCGGTCTCGGCATCGAGGGCGGTCGCGTCGTCGATGAAGGTGCTCGCGTCGCCGATGGCCGCGGCGTTGGTGCCCGAGGCGACGGCCACATCCGCCCCGAGCTTCTCAGCCCGTTCCTTGGCGTAGGCCGCGGCAGCCTCGGCGTTCTCGGGCGAGTCGGCCATCATGCTTGCATACTCCGCCAGGGCGTCTTCCATCTCGTTCACTTCGCCTTGGATCTTGGTGATAGTGCCCGCATCGTTGGTGTAGCCGCCCTCGACGGCCTCGTTGACCCAGAGGTCGAACAGGCTGGCATCGTCGAGCAGCCCCTGGTCGGTGAGGATCTGCTGGAACTGCTCGGAGGAGTTCAGGGTGCGCCAGGACGAGGTCGAGTCGGCCACCCAGTTCGCGATTGAGGGCACCATGAAGGTCTCGATGGCCAGGCAGGCCAGAGCGAAGGCCCCGCTAAACAGCAAAAGGTTGCGAATGAGGCCGCCGAGCACGCGCCGGCGCAGGACGCGGGCCTGTTCGCTTTTAAGCGCCATGGCCGGTGTCGCCGGGCGCGCCGCGCAGCTTGTAGCCGACGCCCCAAGCGGTTTCGATGAACGTCGTGGAAGCGTCGATATCGGCGAGCTTCTTGCGTAGGCGGCGGATGTGTACCATGACCGTGTTGGCCGCCGCGTCGTCGAAGCGCTCGTGCCAGGCCCCTTCGAACAGATCGGCCGCCGAGACCGGTGAGCCGACCGACTGGGCCAGAATCGCCAGAATGGCGAACTCCTTGGGGGTGAGGTGCAAAGGTTCGCCGTGGAGTGTGGCCAGATGCGTGCGCAGATCCACCTCGATGGCACCGGCGGAAAGCAGGGTGGAGGAAGCCTGGGGCGCTGCTTGGCGCCGGCGCAGGCGCGCTTTCACGCGGGCCACCAGCTCGCGGGGCCGGAAGGGCTTGGTGACGTAGTCTTCGGCGCCCAAGGTGAAGCCGACGACTTGGTCGGCCTCCTCGTCCTTCGCCGAGAGGAAGATGACGGGAATGTCCCGCATCTGGCGCATGCGAACGCACAGCTCGAAGCCGTCGATGCCCGGCATCATGATATCCACGATGGCCAGGTCGAACGGCGTGCGGGCGAGCATGTCCAAGGCTGCCTGTCCGCTGTAGCAGGCCAGCGCGTCCATGCCCTCGGCCACGAGCAGGTTGACAACCAGATCGGCGATGGCCTGCTCGTCGTCCACCACCAGTATGTGAGCGCGTTTTTCCATAAGGGCTATTGTACGCGATTCGCCCCGGGTTTTGCCAATGGGCATGCCATCCCGTGACAGCTTCAGGAAAAGTTAAGGTGCCCTGCCGGAAATGTCAGATTTCGCTATGGGACGCGTAAGCCGGCTCGTCGGTAAGGTAGAGGCGCAACGTAAGGAGAAAACCCATGGACACTGCTGCCTACCGTTTTGACGAGGGGAACTTTTACGGAGGAGATGCGCCCCTAAGCCGCACTGGGAGAGTGGACGCTTTGGACGTTTCAGATGCTCGGGGTGCTTCGGGCGTTCGGAATGTTTCGGGGGTCGCTCCCAATCCTTTCGGGCGTGATGCCTGGGTGCGGCCGCAGGGCGCGGGGGGCCGGCCGGGCAATGGTGCGGGATCAACGACCGCCCGGAGCTCCTCGCCGCAGCGGCGGCAGACTCGCGGGTCGGCCGTAGCCCCGACTGCTACGCCGGGCGTGGTGGCGGCCATGCTGGGCGGTCTGGCCCGCACGGGCCGCGCCGCGCGTGGCCGCCGCATCGGTCGACGGCGCTGGCATCTGTGGTCGGTGCTGGGCGTGGCGGCGCTCTCCGTCTTCGTGCTGGTCGCGCTGTTCCAGATGGCGAACCTGTACGCCGAAGGGCTGGGGCTGGCGGGGCCGGGCATCGCCTCGCCCACGGCCGATGCTGCTGTGGCCGCTGCGGACGCGGGTGACGGAGCCGAGGCCGCTAGCACCCCGCGCGACGAGTGGCGCGGCGGCGAGCTGCCCTTCCTTTACCAGACCGACCCCCAGTACCGCGACGCGCCCTATGCCGGCGCCACGGTGGGAGAGGCCGGATGCGGGCCGACGAGCCTGGCCATGGTCTACATCGCGCTGACGGGGAAGACCGACAAGGATCCCGCCGCCATGGCCGCCTTCAGCGAGGCCGAAGGCTACGTGGAAGAGGGTCTCACCGCCTGGCGATTCATGACCGACGGCGCGGCCGAGCTGGGGCTTTCCTCCCACGAGGTGCCGGCAGACGCAGGGCGGCTTAAGGAGGAGCTCGCCCAGGGGCATCCGATCATCTGCAGCATGCGCCCCGGCGATTTCACGAGCACAGGGCACTTTCTCGTGGTGGCCGGCGTGGCCGACAACGGCGAGCTGGTCATTCACGACCCCAACAGCCCCGCCAACAGCGCTCGCACGTGGGATGCCGAGCGCGTGCTCGCCCAGTGCGCCAACCTCTGGGCCTTCGAGCGGGGCTAGCGGGAGCGATTCGCTCATTCGGTGGGGTTCCTGCTTGGAGATCGGCGTCCGTGCTAGGATGGGGCCAGTGATTCCGACCGATGAGGAGGCTTCCCGTGGATGCCTTTGTCCCCGAAGTTGCGCCACCGCCCTTGCTCGAGTGCCGCGACCTCACTAAGCGCTATGGCGCCACGGTGGCGCTCGATCGCTTTACTGTCAGCTTGCCCGCCGGCCGCATCGTGGGGCTGCTCGGCCCGAACGGCTCGGGCAAGACCACGCTGCTGAAGATGATCGCCGGCGTGGCCCATCCCACGGCGGGCGACATTCGCGTGGCGGGCTATGAGGTGGGCCCGGAATCGAAGGCGCTCGTCTCCTACCTGCCCGAGCGGCCCTACTTCTCCCGCTCCATGCGCGTGCGCGAGATGATCGCCTACTTCGCCGACTTCTACGAGGACTTCGACGCCGCCTTGGCGCGTGACATGCTCGCCCGGCTCGGCGTGCCCGAGGACGCTCCCACCTCGGCGCTTTCCAAGGGCACGGTTGAGAAGGTGCAGCTCACGCTCGTTATGGCCCGCCATGCGGCACTGTATTTGCTGGACGAGCCCATCGGCGGCGTGGATCCGGCGGCCCGCGATTACATCCTGCAAACGGTCATTCGCGCCTATCGGCCGCAGTCGTCCATCATCCTTTCCACCCACCTCGTGCGCGATGTGGAGGCGTTCCTGGACGACTTCATCCTGCTGCGCTATGGCCAGATGCTGTTGCACGCGCCCGTGGCCTACGTGACCCAGGGGAAGGGCACGACGCTGGACGCGTTCTTCCGAGAGGAGTTCCGATGCTAGGAAAGCTCTTCGCCCAGGAAATGCGGTCGCTTTGGAAGCCCGCGGCCATCATGCTGGCCGTTATGGTCGTCGCCGGCGTGGTGGGCATCGGCTGCATCGAGGCCACCGACGCCGTGAGCCGCGCGGCGGGATTCGCCTCCCGTTACGTCAACGAGGCATCGGCCGCCTCCAACCTGACCGTGGTGTTCGTAATGGCCGCGCTGTTCTGCGGCTTTCTCGTGTGGGCCAGCCTTGTGGCGGTCTACGTGTTCATCGCGATGCGCTTCTACCGCACGATGTTCACTGACGAGGGCTATCTCACGCTCACGCTGCCGGTGCGCGCGGGCACGCTGGTGGCGGCGAAGTTCTGGGCTGCCTTTTTGCTGGCAGCGGCGTTCACGCTTATGGCCTGCGCGCTCGCCTCGCTGGCCATGCTCGCGATCACCGACGGCGATGGGGACATGGTGTCGGTGGTGCTGTCGCTTTTGGGCGGCTGGTCGGCGCTGACGGGCAACGGCGGGGTGGCCTCGTCGATCATGGGCGTGGCGAATGCCCTCGTGTCCGCCGCCTACACCGTGGGGCTGGCGTTCCTCTCGCTGACGCTGGGCGCTTGGTGGGCGCGGCGGCATAAGGTGGCTGCGGCCGTGGCGCTGTATGTGGGAATTGGCTGGGTGATCTCTCTTCTGTTCTCTATTGTCGGCGTTCTGGCCATGGTGGGGGACACGGGAACGGCGTCGTTTATGCTCGGCGTGGTGTCCGTCATGCAGACGGTGGTGAACCTTGCCGTGGCCGGTGGCGGTGTCGCCCTGTCCGCCTACCTCGTGCGCGCCAAGGTCGACCTGAGCTAGGGAAAATTTGCGGCCGCCTTAGCTGGCAGCTAATGAAACGGTTAACGAGAACGGATACCCTTCTTCCTTGTCCGTTAGGAATAGCGCGTTTAGAAGAAGGGAACCATCTATGGAAACGCAACCTCGCTCGGCTATGGCCGTGGCTTCTCTCGTATTGGGAATCGTGGCGCTGGTCACGTCGATTCTGCCGATTATCAACAACCTCTCCTTCCTTTTGGCCATTCTCGGCATCGTCTTCGCCATCATTGGATTGGTAGGTATTTCGAAGGGGAAGAAGAGCGGCAAGGGCCTAGGGATCGCCGGCCTCGTGCTTTCCGTGATCGCCTTCATTCTCGTGCTCGTAATGCAGAGCGCCTTCAGCGCCGCCCTCGATCAGGCCATGGAGGAGAGCGGGCTTGACACGGCGACGGCGCAGGGTGCAGCGGTCGAAGATTCCGGATCTGCGACTGAGCCCCAGGCGGCCGAGCAGAGCGCATCGGACGCGGCCGCTTACGGCGTGACTATCGACGGCTGCCGGGTGACTGAGGACTACCAGGGAAATCCGGCTGCCGTGGTGACCTACACCTTCGCGAACAATTCCGACGAGGCGACCAGCTTCATGGTGGCGCTTTATCCCAAAGTGTTCCAAAACGGCGTTGAGCTGGGCACAGCCATCGGCAGCGATTGGGATTCCGAGAAGTACTCGAGCGATGTGAAGCCTGGTTCCTCTACGACGGTGGAGATGGGCTACGCCCTGGAGGACATGAGCGACATCACGGTTGAGGTCGAGGAGCTTTTGAGCTTCAGCGACGCCGTCTTGGCCGAGCAGACGTTCTCGCTGAGCTAGCGTGCCCGATGGCGCACGTCTCGGGCGCCCGTCTCCGAAGGCGGCCGCTCGAGGCGCTACAATAGGGGCTTCGTGATATGGGTCGAAGGAGAAAGAAGCGCGTGGAGGAACCGCTGACAGAGGATATGCTGGCCGAGCTCTTGGACGCGCCGGATCCGCGGGCGTTCATCAAACGGCGCGAGGTGGGCGAGCGCAGCTTGGCGGAGTACCTGGACGCCCTTCTGCTAGAGAAGGGGCTGAAGCGCTCAGTGGTGGTGAGAGAGGCCGGTATCAACGAGACCTTCGGCTACCAGATTTTCACCGGCGCTCGGCGCGCCTCGCGGGATAACTTGCTGAAACTTGCCTTCGCTATGGGATGCTCGTTGCGCGAGACGAACCGCCTTCTGCAGGCGGGAGGCGCCAACGAGCTGTATTGCAAGAATCGGCGAGATGCCATTGTCATCTTCGCCATTAGCCATGGCTATACGCTGCAGAAGACTGAGGAGGAGCTTTACCGGTTCGGCGAGGCGACCATTAGCTAACTTTGGTACCATGGCATTTATGGAAAACGACCCTCTTGCCGCATATCTTGACGCCCTCGCCCGCGACGTGTGCTATCGCGTCGATGAGGTATTGAAGACGGCGCCCCACGAGACGACCGAGGTGGTGTACTTTGTGGGGGCCAACGCGGCGGAGCTCGGACCGTTCGTTCGCAAGCGCATCGCGGTTGATGCGGCCATGGGAGACGCCTACGGCCACTTGTTCCAAGCGCAGCGCGCCGGGCGTCGCTTCCGACATTTGCCGTGCATCTACGATGTTCATACCACTGGCAACGAGCTGGTGGTGGTCATGGAATACATCCAGGGACGCACGCTGCGGGACGAGGTGTACGAACGCGACGGATCGGTCGCCCTGGCGGCGCAGTGGTTTCCACTCCTTTGCGACGGGGTGATGGAATTGCACGAGCAGTTCTCTCCGCCTTTGATCCATCGCGATTTGAAGCCAACGAACATCGTGGTGAGCGATGCGGGTCTCACGATCATCGACTTCGGCATTGCCCGGGCCTTTCGCGAGGGGGCTGCGGGGGATACGGCTCATTTCGGCACGCGCTGCTACGCGCCGCCCGAGCAGTTCGGCTACGGGCAGACCGACGAGCGCAGCGACGTGTATGCGCTGGGAATGCTGCTCTACTACCTGCTGGCCGAGCGCGATCCGTCGCCGTCGGTGGCTGCGGCGGGGTTCGCGGGGCCGGAAGTGCCTTTCGCGCTGCGCCCCGTGCTCCAGCGCGCCTGCGCCTTTGATCCGGCGGCCCGCTTCCAGACGGTGCGCGACCTGAAGGCGGCGTTCCTCGCGGCGCTCGCCCCAGCCGGGGCTTCTCCTGCAGACCGGGGTGTCGTTGTGACCCAGGTCGCCGACGCGGGTCGGGTTTCCCCTGCGGATTGGGCCGCCCCCGCGGGCCAGGCTGCTCCCGTAGGGGGCGACCTTGGTCGCCCCTGGGCCGCGACGGCGGTGAGTGCCGCAGCTCCGATCGATGACAGACCGCATGGCGTAGTCGTTTCTCGGGTAAGGCGTGCTTTCTCGACGCTCTCCTCCGGTGAGACGGCAGGGCTCGTGGTCGATGTCGCCCTCTTGGTGGTGTGGCTGCTGTTCATGGCAGTTCTCATCGCAATGCCGTTCACGCCCGACGAACGTTACGCCACCTGGCCGTTCTGGCTGATCGCCTTTCAGTATTGGACGTTCGGTATTCCGTTCTTCACGGGCTTTCTTTTCATTTTGACCGACGTCCGCGTTTTACGTCGGGCGGCTCCGAGGCTTCGCCTTCTGCAGGGAGCTCGTTTGCGAATCTTGGGCATCGCGCTGGTTGTCGTGGGCGTGATAGCCGTGGGCGTGACGATGGCGATCGCGAACGCCATGGGACTTCCGACCGGCTCGTAGGGGGCCGAGCTTCCGCTCCATCCGTAGGGGGCGACCTCGGTCGCCCCTCACAAGAGGGATAACCTTGCCTGATGAGGGCTGATCAAGGTCAGCCCCTACGGGATGTGGCTGCGCGACGCTAGCCTTCCCAGCTACGGGATGTGGCTGCGCGACGCTAGCCTTCCCGGCGGGTTTCCCAGAAGGCGACGGCGCTGGCGGCGGCGACGTTCAGGGAATCGACCCCGTGGTGCATGGGGATGCGCACGGTCCAGTCGCAGGCGGCGATGGTGGAGGCGGTCAGCCCGTCGCCTTCCGTGCCCAGTACGAGGGCCAGCTTGTCGGCCGCCTTCAGGCGCGTATCGGCGATGGAAAGCGCGTCGTCGGCCAGGGCCAGGGCGGCTGTGACAAAGCCGGCGTCGCGCAGGCGCGCCACGCCCTCGCACGCCCAATCGCGCGCGTGCCCGATGCGGGCCCAGGGCACTTGGAACACCGTACCCATGGAAACGCGCGACGCACGGCGAAACAGCGGGTCGTGGCAGGCCGGCGTGAGCAGCACCGCATCGATGCCGAGGGCGGCGGCGCTGCGGAAGATGGCCCCGATGTTGGTGTAGTTCGTGACGTCCTCCAGCACGGCGACGCGGTGGGCGCCAGTAAGCAGGGCGGCCAGGTCGGGCTCGGGCGGCCGGTGAAAGGCGGCCAAGGGCCCGCGGGTCATCTCGTAGCCGGTGATGGAGCGCATCTCCTCCGAGGAGACCACGGCCACGGGGGCGGCCGGATTAGCCGCGTGCACCTTTTCCAAGAGCGCTTCGGAGGCGGAGAGCCAGCGCGCATCGGTGAGCACGGCGAAGGGGACGCACCCGGCATTAAGGGCGCGGTCGATGACGTTCACGGACTCAGCGACGAACAGGCCCGACGCCAAGCGCTCCGGCGCGCCCTCCGGGTCGATGGCGCGGGCCAGGCCCACGAGCTGCTTGGGGTCGCGCAGCTGCCCGTCGGTCATGGACGAGAACGGCGCCAGATACGGGTCGCCCCCCGCCAGGAAAGATGTTTGCGACTTGTTCATGGGCCCTAGTATACGTTAGTGCGGCGTCTTCCGCAGCATGGTGGCCGGCGCGGGCGGCAGATAGCGGGCCGGATACACGATGATGCCGGCCTTCCCAAGGCGCGAAAGGGCGGCCATGATCAGCACCGGCATGCCGTAGCAGACGAGCGCCGCCCCCACGGCCGCCATCCACGGTGCTGCTGTGACGGAGATGCCGGCCGCCTTCCAAAGATGGAAGTACGGGGCGAGGCAGATGCCGTGGAAGAGCCAGATGGCCATGGTGTAGCGGGTCACGAAGCCGTAGAAGCGGTTCTGCTGCCCGCTGCGGAACACGGTGGAGAACAGCGAGGTCGCCCACAGCACGCCGAGCGCGTCCAGAACGGCGTGGGACGTCTCGCCGGTCCAGCCGGCGTAGAAGGCGATCACGCTGGTGGCCACCCACAGGGCGCCGAGGGCCCAGGCCTTCTCGGATCCGCGCACGAGGGGCAGGCCCCGGTAGAGCGCCATGGCCATGCCGCCGGCGACCCAGATCCAGTTCTCGGCCACGGAGGTGACGGCGTAGGGGAGGCGCGCGGCCATCTCGGCGGTGGCGGGCAGCGAAGCGAGCGCCACGATGGCCGCTTTCGCTGCGACGGCGGCGAACAGGAGGCCGCTGGCGTTGCGGCGGCTCTTCACGGTGGGGGTGATGGCGTAAATGATGAGGCAGGTATAGAAGTAGCCGACGGGAATGACGGGCTCGATGAAGAGCGCGCGGAGGAGATCGGCGACCGACAGAGGCGGCTTCGCGCCGACGGCCGAGTTCGTGAGCAGCACGAGCACGGTGAACGCCGCGAAGGGGATGCCCATGAGCGCCAGCTCGCGGCGGAGGTTCTGGCCCCAGGCGCGAGGGGTGCGCGTCGTGCGGTAGCGCTGGTAGAGAAAGCCCAGGCAGAAGTAGAAAATCGGCAGCTGGAAGGGAACGAGGTACTCGAGAATCCACCGACTGGCGGTCGAGGGGGTGAAAAGGCCCTGGGCGCTGCAGGTGGTGATGAGGGTGCCGAAGGCGATGAGGAGGGACGCGGTGGCTTCCACGTTGTGCGCCCAGACGTCCTTGGGGCCGCCGGAGCCGTGGCCGTGCATCTCGCCTTCGGGGACGTCGGGCGTCTTTCGAGAGCGGCTTCCCGCAAATGTTGCCGAGTCTTTCGGGCGGCCGTCAGGGGAGGCGGTCGTTGCGCTTTCGAGTTGCGGCGATGCAGGGCACGCTATGTCGGCGAAGTTGCTCATGGGTTCACGGTAGCACGCGGGCACCACGACGAAGGCGGCGCGCGGGCGTCTGTTTCCCCAATGATGACCTCTCGCGGACGCGCCTGCGAGTGCCGGCGCCGCCTACCAGATGGGCGGGCGCGCTAGCGAACGGCGCTGGCTATGGCCGTCCTCCCTCCTGCCTGCCGTGGCGCAGGGCCGCCCTGCTGCGGAGGGTCGTGGGGCTGCCAGCGGGACGGTCGGGATCTCCGCGCTCTTGCTCGCTGCCAGGGTTTTGCGCGGGGAGGCCCGTCGCCGGGTTGTCGGAGCCGCCCCCGGGCAAGCAGGTATTTTGGCCGCGGAGGGCGCATCCGGGGCGCGCGGCGCCTCGGCCGTCGGGCGGCGTCGTTTGGTTGCTGCGGCAGCAGGGAGTGTCGCGACGGCCGCCGTCGCTCCGGTCGTCGTTGCGCTCGTCGGCCAGGATGACACGCTCGAAATCGCGCCGATTGCTGACATAGGCCTTCCGGAAGATATTCGTGGCATGGAATTGCACTGTGCGCACGGCCAGGTGCCGCTCGGCGGCGATGGTCGCATAGCTTTGATGCTGCAGGATGAGCTTGGCAATGGGCATCTCCTTGGGCGTGAGGCCCAGACTGTCCAGCTCTCCCTGGATCTGCTCGGCACGGGTGACGCGGCGCATTTGCTGCGTGCGCAGGCTTCTCTCCCGCAAGGCCAGCATCATGCCGAGTGCCGCCAGGGCGCAGGCCGCTGCCAAGGATCCGAACACGAGGGTCGACTGGTCGAGGTTCGCCGGCGCTGGCGCTCCGGCGGCGAACGAAACGGCAGCGCCGATGAGCACGAGAGCTAGCCCGAAGGAAGCCACGGCGCCTGCGAACAGGAGCGCGCCCGTCCGGTCGGTGCGCTCGCCGGTGTTTTCGCGGTTGAGCGGGGAGGGATGGAGGATGGGCGGGATCAGACCGCCGGGGTGGGCAGCTTTCAGCATGATAGTATCCTTTTGTCGGAAGGGGGAGACCCTTCGGTTGGTGGGCGCATCCGTGATGAGGCAAGGACGTCCGTGCGCCGCGGGTTGTGCCGCAGTGCGCCTGAGCGCCAGGAAGAGGGCGAGGCCTGTTGAGTTGAAAGCTGCGTTTGCCGGGCCGGAAAAACATTTCGCTTCCGGTCTCTCGCGGGTGTCCCATGATACCCCAATGGAACTGACATCGTTGGTAAAAGTTCGATTTTCGATAGTTTTATTACCACGATGCTTGGTGTTCGTTGGCGCATCGTTGCTTTCGAAAAGAGGCCTTGATCAGGGAAAACGAACCTGCTTGCTATGTTGTATCTGACATGAAATCGGCTATGTCCACAAGCCGTGGTGGAATGGGCGGCACGCGCGACACGACGGGTTGTGTCGCGCGCTGCGAGCGCTGGGCTGGCCGGCGCCTCGGTAGACCAAAGTGACAAACGTGGACTTTCTCCGTAGGAATCCTGACGATTCGCAGTGCCGTGATAGCATTTCCGAGGCTCGAAAGAGGGAGTGCCCCTTGTGCGCTTTTCCTCGTGTTGGCGGCGCGCTCTGGCCTGGGTTGCCGCTCGCCGCTTGGGCTGACAGGCAAGCAAATCGTACGGAGGCAGTTTCTGTGGACATGTTCATCGAAGTTCTGAAGGCGTTCTTCATCGGCGTCGTGGAGGGCATCACCGAATGGCTGCCCATCTCTTCCACGGGCCATATGATTCTCGTGGACGAGTTCGTGAAGCTGAACGTGTCGGCGGAGTTCCTGGAGCTGTTCTTGGTGGTCATCCAGCTGGGCGCCATCATGGCCGTGCTCATCCTGTACTTCCATAAGCTGAACCCGTTCTCGCCGAAGAAGACGTCGGCCGAGAAGCGCGGCACGTGGCGGCTGTGGGGCATGGTGGCCATCGGCTGCATCCCGGCGGCGGCCATCGGGCTTACGCTGGACGACTTCTTCAACGAGTACTTCTACAACGCGTGGACGGTGGCCATCGCCCTTATCGTCTACGGCGTCGTGTTCATCCTGCTGGAGCGTCGCAACCGTCGGCGCGAGGCAGCCTATCTGGCCAGTCGCGCCCCCCGGCGTCCCCGCGGCGCCCATGCGCGTCCCGTGCCCGAGGTGGGTCCGGGCGACGATGGCGACGACGCCGAGATGGCCCTGTTCCGCGTGCGCACCGTGGACGAGATCGACTGGAAGACGTCGCTGAAGATCGGCTGCTTCCAAATGCTCGCCATCATCCCCGGCACGTCGCGCTCGGGCTCCACCATCATCGGCGGCATGCTGTGCGGCTGTTCGCGCACGGCGGCGGCGGAGTTCACGTTCTTTCTCGCGATTCCCGTCATGTTCGGCTGGGGCGTGCTGAAGCTCATCAAGTATCTGATGGCCGTGGGTCTGGCCATGACGGCCACCGAGATCGCCGTGCTCGTGGTGGGCATCGTGACGGCATTCGTGGTGTCGGTGATCTCCATCAAGTTCCTCATGGGCTACATCAAGAAGAACGACTTCACGGCGTTCGGCGTCTACCGCATCATCGTAGGTTTGGTGGTGCTCGCCTACTTCGGCGTGAAGGTGCTGCTGTAGCCGACGCAAAAGCGGCGCGATTTCAACGTGAATTAACCGTGCGAATCGGGAACGAAGGCCTTCTCGGAAAAGCTTGCCGTCGGATTCGGGCTGTTTTTTCGAGTTGTTAGACTTTAGGTACGCGCGATGGTTCGCTCAAAAACTGTGGCAGAACAAAATGTGTAAGAAAAGTAATAAAATACGATATATGAGAAGACAAGATGGAAGCAGGCAATCACCTGCGAGCGCGTTGGATGTCTAACAACTCGAAATTCTTGGTGCTGCTCTCCCTGAATCTTTCCTGACGGACGCATCGCTTCTTCGATTGTCTTATGATAATCTTAACGCCGGAATGCGGGGTCGGTGGGTTCCGTAGGCATTGTCTAGGGCAAGAGGAGGAGTCGTGTTCAGCGAACTGGTGGTTGCTTACCTCTTTCTGGGAGGGACAGGGGCGGCCGCGCTCTTGATTGCCGCAGTGCTGATGCTCCTCGCTGACGAGAGAGCCGTGAGCCGCGGAGTGGTTGTGCGCTTCAGAGACAACGGAAGCGCTGCCTATCGCCGACTGTTCGTGCCGATACTCGTGGCCTCGCTGGTAGTCTTAGTGCTGGGGGCCCTGTGCCTTGCGGCTGATGTGGGGCGCCTCGATCGCATCCTTTTGCTGGCGGTTTCATCCCCTTCGAATTATCTGGTCGTAGGATTCTGGGCACTTTTGCTTTGTGGCACGTTGGCGGCAGCCATGCTTCTTGTGTGGCTCGGGGTGCCGTCGGTGTCTCTGCCTCTATTCAGAGCGCTCGCTGTCTTGCTTGCGGCGGTGTCTTTCGTCGCGGTGATCTATACGGGACTGTTGCTGTCGGGTATGCCGTCGGTGCCGTTGTGGTTCGGCCCGTGGCTGCCGGGGCTGTTCGCGATCTCGGCTCTCTCGTGCGGAGTGGCGCTTGTGGGCATGGTGGCAGTATTTTCGGGAATGGCGACGGTTTTCGGCCGAACGATGCGGCAAGTCGTTCGCGCCGATATGGTTCTCCTTGCCCTGGAGGCGGTCGTCGTGGCGCTGTGGCTCGGTGCAGCGTGGCTGGAACACGGCGGCTCGGCTTCCTCGGGGGCAACGCCTACCGATGCGGCCGCGTTGGCATCGGTGGCCTCCGTATTGAACGGTGCGTGCTCTCTGCCGTTCTGGGGCGGCCTTGTGCTCGTTGGCCTTGTTGCTCCTTTTGCGATAGAGGCTGTCCTCGCGCGTTGCAATGCGAGTAAGGACGTCGCCGAGGCGTCTCTCGCCTCGCGCGCGTTGCTCGCCAGCGCCGGTTGCGTTCTTGTTGGCGGCGCCTGTTTGCGCGCGGTCGTAGTGGCGGCCGGGATGCTGCCCGTTGTTTCCGTTCCCTTCTAGTCCTTGAGAGAAAGGTCGTCCATGTTTCCCTTCGAAGTTGATCCGACAAGCGACTTGCCCCTGTGGGTGCAGCTGCGCAACCGCATCGCCTACCTCATCAACGACGGCACCCTGGCGCCCGGCGACAAGCTGCCCACGGTGCGCGGCCTGGCTTCGGAGATCTCCATCAACTACAACACGGTGAACAAGGCCTACCTGAGCCTTGTGTCCGACGGGTACCTGGAATCGACGCGGGGTCGTGGCGTGTTCGTGACCGATTTGGGTGCAAAGATGGGTGCGGAAGGGGAGGGTGAGGCCGATGCGGTGCTAGACGAGTGCATCGCGTCGTGCCGCGAGCTGGGCATGGGGCTAGATGACATCGAGCGCGCCATGAGCCGAAAGATCAAGCGCCTGAAGTACGATGAGGCCCGTGAGCGCGGCGAGGTGTCCGCTCGCATCATCGATTTCGAGAAGCCCGCCGTGCGGGCCGAGAAGGGGGCGTGACAGCTCGCGTCTCCCGCCCCTGTTTGTGTCTCTGACTGCGTCGAATGACGCCGTCCCGCAAGTCCCGATCTGAAGGAGTTCCCATGTTCGGCAAAGAGAAGTCTTCCGACGAGCGCCGCTTCCGCGTGGCGCCGGATGTGTCTACGGAAGTGGTGGGGGAGCGCGCCTCTTCGGCGGGCGTGCTGCTGTTCTCCGCCGTGCTGTTCGTCGTGGTGCTGACCTGCGCGTTGGGCGTTGGCGCGCTTGCGATCGGCCGCGTGACCCTAGGGCTTATCATCGTGGCCGCGCTGGCGGCGCTTCTTGCCATCGGTTGCTGCCATATCGCTCAGCAGTGGGAGCGCGTGGTGGTGCTTCGCCTCGGGCGCTTCAATCGCGTGTCGGGGCCGGGGCTGTTCTGGACTATCCCCGTCATCGAGTCGAACACCATGCGGGTGGACACGCGCACCCGGGTGACCACCTTCTACGCCGAGGAGACGCTGACGGCCGATCTCGTGCCCATGAACGTGGACGCCGTGCTGTTCTGGCACGTGTGGGACGCCGCCGCGGCCTGCACCGAGGTGGGCGACTTCACCCGCGCCGTGGAGATGGCGGCCCAAACGGCCCTGCGCGACGCCATCGGCCGGGCAAGCGCCGCCGAGGTGGCCATCCGCCGCGAGCAACTGGATCGGGAGCTTAAGCGGGTGCTGGAGGAGAAGGTGGCGCCCTGGGGCGTGACCGTGCTTTCGGTGGAGGTGCGCGACATCCTTCTGCCAAAGGAGCTGCAGGAGGCCATGAGTCTGGAGGCCCAGGCCGAGCAACGCAAGAAGGCCCGCATCATCCTCATGGAGGCGGAGCACGACATCTACGAGATCTTGGACGAAATGGAAGAGCTCATCGGCGACCACGAGGCGGTCTCGCGCCTGCGCACCATGCACCTGCTGAACGAGTCGCTGCGCGAGGGCAAGGGCACCGTCGTCATCCCCAGCGCCTTCGCCGAGGGCTTCAACGAGGGCCTGGGCGACCTGCTCAAGGGCTAACTGTCAAAAATATTTGACAATCACCTCGTTTTCCAATCTATCAAGAATATTTGACATTTTCCCAATATCGGCTAATATCAAGAAAAATTGATATCCGATGGGAGATGTACGATGAAGTGGACCAATGTGTACGGCCTTGACCAGCTCGGGTCGTTTCTCCAGAAAACCCGCAAGGAAAAGGGGTACACCCAAGATGAGTTCGCCGAGATCATCGGTGCCTCCCACGCCACCCTTTCGGCTCTTGAAAACGGCAAGGGCGTCAGTTCCCAGACCCTCATGCGCGCCATCAGCGATTTGGGCTTGAAGCTGGTGGTGCTCCCTAAGGGCGCTCAGGCCGAAGTGCACGATGCCCCTGCATCGGTGGTGTCGCTTCTGCGCTCGCGCCAAGAAGGGGGTCAACAGTGAATTCTGAGATCCTTGAGGTTCGCCTCGGCGGCGAAAAGATTGGGCAACTGGCTCGCACGAAGAACGGCGCTCGTTTCGCGTTCTCGGAAGAGGTGGCCTCGGCGCATCCCTTTTCGCCTCTGCTCTCAACGGCGCTCTGCGTTCAAGAGGAACCCTTCGATGCCCAGCGGACGTTTTCCTGGTTCTCGGGGCTTTTGCCCGAAGACGCGAGGCTCGATGAGCTGCAGCGGTTCTACGGTGTTGCCGAGGGCGACTATTTTGGATTGCTCGCCCAGATTGGTTGGGAGTGCGCCGGCGCCGTTGAGGTGATGCCCTCGGAAGATTGGGCGTTGGCGCGTGCGAGCCAGGAGCTGCCGCGCGAGAAGCGATTGACTCCCGAGGAACTGTCGGCACGTCTGGCGGCATTGCCGTCGCACCCTTACGATGACGCATCTTCTCTGCGGGTGTCGCTTGGCGGCTTTCAGGAGAAGCTGTGCGTGATTGCGAGATCAGAAGACTGGGCTGCGGCTGAGCCAGGCCACAGGGCCTTAAGTTCCGCGGCGCTTCCTTTGGACGGGGCTCCTTCGACGCATATATTGAAGCCGCAGCCCTGGGGTCGGCTTGCGGGATTGGTCGAAGCGGAAGCATGGGGAATGGAGGTCGCACGACATGTGACGGAGACGGCTGGCTCAGCCATTCTCGATTTGCTCGAAGCGCCGTCTACGCTGGTTGTGGAACGCTTCGACCGAGTTGAAACCGAAAGGGGGCTCGTTCGGCTGCATCAAGAAGACTGCGCGCAAGCTCTCGGCATAGAACCGGGACGCAAGTACGCGGCAACAGCGACGCCCACGAAAAGCGATCCAACCTATAAGGGCATTGCCGAGCTGCTGTCCCGCTATGCCGCCGACTCGCTGGAAGAGCGCAAGCGGCTGCTGCGGCATCTCTTCGTGAACATCGTTCTGGGAAATACCGACGCTCACGCCAAGAACTACGCGCTGCTCCACGGGGGCGACGAGGTGTGCCTCGCGCCGCTCTATGACGTCGTGCCAGCCCTTGAGATTACGCCGAACGTGCTGTTCATGGGCTTGCGCATCGATGGCCGCATTCGCATCGATAGGATCGAGCGAGAGAATATTGTAGCTGAGGCCCGCTCATGGGGCCTGCCTGCTCGCGTCGTAGACGAAGTGCTTGGAAAGGCGGCGGAAGATGTTCGCCTTGGCATCGCGATTGCCTCCGAGCTGTATCCCGAAGCCGGCGCCCGCCACGCCGCGCCCGCTTTGGAGCGGTTGAAGGCGATGGGATTCTAGATTCCTACAGGCAGGCAGCTTGGTTGAAGGGACGGATTCGCTTGAGCTCGGGGGCGAGCTTGCGCCTTGTGATTTCCAGGTCGTAGGCTTCTTGGGCGCGAAGCCAGTAGCCATCGGTGAGGCCGAAGAAGCGGCAGAAGCGCAAATCAGAATCCGTTGATCTATGGAACTGAATTTGATATTGAATAAGGTATCGATTTTGAGTACTATATAGATACCTAACTAAGAACTTTAAGGAGATTGCCATGCCAGTTCCTGCATATGAGGCACCAAGGGCTACCCCTATCTACTCCTTTGCCGCCTTGAAAACCAAGCAAAGAGAAATTAAAGACAGGGCTGCTGAAGAAGTGGTCCACATTACCGAGAACGGCAATGCTGCTTACATCTTTTGCTCCGAGGATGTTTTAGCGCAAGAAAAAGCGCGTGCTGTAGAGGAGGCGTTGTACGAGCGAAGAGTTATGGAAGTGCTCGAGAGGGGAGAGGCCGATTTTGCGGCCGGGCGTGTATTCCATGGCGTAGCGGAAGCAAGAGCCGAAGTCGAAAAGAGGCTTGGTCGTGGCTAAAGTCGAGGTCTCTGAAGGCTTTGTTGAGGATATGACCCAGGTATACATGGACTCAAAGCGCGAGGAGATATGGTATGCGGTATCTCTTCTTGAGTTTGCGCCCGAGATGGGGTCGAGGATACTGCCCACTTCAATCAAGCGACGCTTCGGCGACACGGTTCGCAAAGTCGTTGTAGACCCCTTCGATATAATCTACCGCTATTTTGCTGAGCAGGATTTGGTCTATGTAGTGGGCTTAGTGCACCAGCGCGCGGCTCAATAGATAAACTATCCTCAAAGTAGATAACCTGCTCCGAAAATTGTCCTATGATAATCCTTGCATTGTCATAGGACAATTTGTTATAGTGCTTCCCGTGGAATTTGGCCAATTCTCAAGGATTACCAGAAGAGGGGATAGCGACCTGCGCAGTTGAGGAGACGCAGGCGCAAAGAGTCCAAGACCCACTGGCGCGGCGACATTGTCGCAATCCATTCGCGGCGCATGCATTCGCCGCAGGTGCGCGTGGCGTCCCACGGCTCGATCCCTGGGAATTCAAAGGAGGAGAGACGTCCGAAGCAACCCATCCCACGGGCGGACTCACTCGACGCGGTTTCTTGAAGACCACCGGCGCCGCAGCCGCGGGCCTCGCCTGCGCGGGCGCTGTGGGCGTGGCCATTGGCGGCGGCGCGCTGGCACCGACGAAAGCCATAGCTGACGGCGGCGAGAAAACGATTTACACCCTGCACCAGTTCATGTGCCAGGGAAATTGTTCCATCAAGTGCACGGTGCGCGACGGCCATCTGGCGAAGATCGAACCGAGCGATGCCGTTGATCCGAAATATCGGCGCTGCTGCATGAAGGGTCTTTCCGAGATAGAGCATGTGTATAGTCCGCTGCGTCTGCAAACGCCCCTGAAGCGCGTTGGCGAACGCGGAGAAGGTAAGTTCGAGAAGATCAGCTGGGACGAGGCTATGGAGATCGTCGGCACCGAGCTCAAGCGCGCCTGGGACGCTTACGGCAAGGAGTCGGTCTACATTTCCGCCTCTAACGAACCGCGCTTTGGCATGCTCGCCTCGATTCTGGGTGCCGGCACGGGTGTGGAGCCGGGTATCGATCGAGGTATCGGCAACGGTGTGGATCCTGCCATTGGCGGCGGTGGCTTTGCGTCGTGCTCCAACGAGACGCGGGACTGGGTGAACGCGAAGACTATTATCTTGAGCGGTATCAACTTCTTGGAGACGTCACTCATGCGTTCCGATGATTTCTTCGACGCAAAACGAGCCGGCGCTGAAATCATTGTCGTGGATCCGCATTTCTCGACTACGGCATCGAAGGCAAATCAGTGGATTCCTCTCAAACCCGGAACTGATGGCGCGCTGTACTTGTCGATGATCTCGCATATCATCGACAACAAATGGTACAACGAGGACTATATGCGCGCCCATACTTCTATGCCGTTCCTCTTGGATCCGGCTACCGGCGAATTGCTGCGTAGCGGAAAGACGCCCAAGATCGATCCTGCCACCGGCGAGGCCGCCGATCCCGCCGACTATCTCGTATGGGACACGGCGACTAATGCGGCTGTTCCCTATGACGCTCCCGGTGTTTCTGCCGCGCTTGAAGGTACCTATGAGGTCGCAGGCCAGAAAGTCGTTCCGGTGTTCGAGCAGCTTAAGGCCAGTCAGAAAGACTACACCACCGCCTGGGCCGCGGAGAAATGCGATATCGATCAGGAGGTCATCGAGGCGCTGGCGGAAAAGTACGCTACCGGCGGTCCTGCCTATCTGTGCTTCGGCTACGGTGGTTCAGACAAGTTCTCGAACCCCGATATCCAGGGTCACGCCATGGTAATTCTCACGGCGCTCACGGGGCAGATTGGTAAGCCTGGTGCGGCTTTGGGGCACCCCGGCGGCGGTCAGGGCTATGGGGCGGCGCTGGCGGCGTGGCCCTTGCCGGAAGATATGGTGCCGGCAGACATTCCCGTGCGTGCCGATCGTTTCGCCGATACGGACGCGGGCGTGCATGTCATCATATCGCTCGGCAACACCTTGCAGCAGTACTACGCGAACATGAACAAGACGCGCGAATGGCTGCCGAAGCTCGACTTCATTTTGCATGTGGGCATGTACGACGAGGATTCCGCGGCTTTTGCCGATGTGGTGCTGCCGGTATGCTCGAAGTTCGAGGACACGGTGGAGCACAGCATTGTGCGAGGCGGCTACAACCATATTCAGCTGTCGCAGAAATGCATTGATCCGCTTTTCGAGTCGAAGCCCGATTACGATGTCATGTACCTTATCGCCAAATCGGTGGGTCTCGAATCGGTGCTTCCCGAAGACGCCGAGCAACTGGCCCGCTTCCAGATCGATGAGGCGACCGATCCGCTGGTGGCCGGCATCACCTTCGATGCTCTCGTGCAGAACCACAATACGATGCCCCTGGCGGGAATCGAGGAGCCGCGCATCGGGTACGCCGATCTCCAATTCCCCACGCCAACGGGGTCTACTACGAGCCCCAGCACCATTCGGGTCAGGCGCTTCCCCAGTGGGAGGAGAACAACGAGGTCTTCGACGGCAATCCGCTTATGGAAAAGTATCCGCTGCAGCTTGTCCAAACCCGCACGCGATTCTTCGTGCACTCCCATTTCCGCGGTGCGGCGTGGCTCGCGCAGTTCTACACGCCGCGCATCGAGCTGAATCCGCAGGCGATGGCCGAGCGCGGACTTGAGGATGGCGATGCCGTGGAAGTCTTCAATGATCGCGGATCGTTCAGTTGCCAGGCTTTCGGGAACAACGCCATTCGCCCCACCTCCGCGCGCATTTACGAAGCCGCGTGGTCGAAGGATTGCATCTCGGGGAATCCGCAGAACGTGACGAACGATCATGTGAACGAACGCGACGCCGACCTTCTTACCGGCGCCCCCATTCCCTTCAACGACACGCTAGTGGAAGTGCGAAAGGCTTAAGGTGACTACCATGACGAAACTGGGAATTGCCATCGATCTCGAGCGTTGCGTTGGCTGCCATACCTGTGCGAACGCTTGCAAAATGCAGAACAACGTGCCCACGGGAATGCTTTGGAACCGCGTTACCACCGAGGGGTGCGACGTGATCGACGGAGCCGTCGGCACCTATCCAAACCTGACGCGCACGTTCCTCCCCGTTGCTTGCCAGCATTGCGAGAATCCTGCCTGTCAGCGCGTGTGCCCGACGGGTGCCACTTACAAGGACGAGATGGGCCGCGTGGAGATCGACTATGACAAGTGCATCGGCTGCCGCATGTGCATGGCCGCCTGTCCCTACAATGCGCGCTCTTTCAACTGGGAAGAGCCGGTGCGCGACGTGGACTTCAACTACGGCGATGCAGAAGTGCCGGTGCGCCCGCGCGGTGTGGCCGAGAAATGCACGCTGTGCCGCGAGCGAACCGATCGCGGCGAGGAGCCCATGTGCGTCGTGTGCTGTCCGACCCATGCCCGCATCTTTGGCGACCTGGACGATCCGGCCTCCGAGGTGTCGAAGGCCGTCGTCGAGCGCAAGGCTCACGCGCTTCTCGAAGAGCAGGGCACGCGTCCGCAGGTCTACTACTTCGATTAATGCGATCAATGCGCGGCGGGGCGGTTGCGCCGACGGCCTGATAAGCCGGTTCGGCAGCTCTTTTCGGGGGTTTGACGAGATCCCCTGGGGAAATGTGGCCCCTTGTGGCTGGCGCCCCGCCTTCTCTCCCTCATTCTGAAAGGTTCGAGAAATGGAATTTCTAACCAAGAACAAGCTGCTCACGGCGGTACTTGCGGTGCTGTCGGTGGCGGGTATCGGAGCCTACATCTTCCAGCTGGCCGGCGGTCTGGCGGTGACGGGCATGTCCAACGGCGTGTCGTGGGGCCTGTACATCACCATGTTCATGTTCTTCGTGGGGCTCTCCGCCGGTGGCCTTATCGTGGCCTCCTCGGCGAGCGTCTTCCACATCAAGCGCTTCAAGGCCGTGGCCATGCCGGCGATCATTCTGTCCACGGTGTGCATCTGCTTGGCGGGCATGTTCGTCCTCATCGACCTGGGCGGCATCCAGCGCATCTGGCGCCTGTTCACCGGTCCCAACCCCACTTCTCCTCTGGTGTGGGACATCTGCGTCATCACGCTGTACCTGGTGATCAACGTGCTGTACCTGGTGAGCATGCATCGCGGCAACGACCATGCGGTGTCCGTCATCTCGCGGTTCGCCCTGCCCTGCGCCATCCTGGTGCACTCGGTGACCGCCTGGATCTTCGGCCTGCAGATCGCCAAGGAGGGCTGGTACTCGGCCATTATGGCTCCCATCTTCGTGGCCTCGGCCATGGATTCGGGCCTGGCGCTTCTGCTGTGCGTGCTGGCCGCGCTGAAGAAGGCGCGCATCTTCGATACCTCTCGCGAGCTGATGGCGTCGCTCGCCGGGCTTCTGGCCACCTGCATCGCCGTGGACGCGTTCTTCATCTTCTGCGAGGTGCTGACCATGGCCTATCCCGGGGCTGCCGGTGCTGAGACGCTGGCGCTCATGACGGGCGGCCCTACGGCCCCGTTCTTCTGGTTCGAGATCATCGGCGGCCTGCTTATTCCCTTCCTGGTGCTCGTGTTCGCGAAGAACCGCGAGCGCACGGGGCTCGTGGTGGGGGCGAGCGTGCTCGTCATCGCCGGCGTGCTCTGCAAGCGCCTGTGGCTTTTGTTCACCTCGTTCATCGTGCCGAACGTGGAGGGCGCCCCGGGCATCATGTCCGACGGCGGCTGGGCGCTTCTCGGCTCCTACGCACCGACGGTGCCCGAAGTGCTGATCGTGCTGGGCGTCGTGTCGGTGGGCACGCTGGGATTCATGGCCCTGGGCTCGAAGCTGCTCGTGCCCGCGACCGAGACCGAGCGCGTCTCCGCTCGTGCCGTTGCGGCAGTCGAGCCCGATGGTGATTTCGAGCCTCTGACCGCATAAGCCACAAGTAGATAACAGCACTAAGCTTAGGCGACCTGTCAGTAGTTGGCGGGTCGCCTTATGCTATACTTGCTTGGAAGCTTGGTACCAAGCGCTTGGTGAGGAGGAAAGCATGGCGGAGGCGGCTCGCATGGCGCCGCAGCGGATCAAAGTGTCCAGCAAGCGGCAGATCACTATTCCGGCAAAAGCTTATAAGGACATGGGCTTCACCGAGTACGCTCTCATCGAGCAGACCGATGAGGGGTTGCTCATCAAGCCGCTGAACGTGGAGGACGAGGGAATCTCCCTTGACGTGCTGCGCCGGCTTATCGCCGAAGGCTACGAGGGTGAGGCGCTGGTCGAGCGCTACGCTGCCGTGTGCCCTCATGTGATTAAGTTCGAAGACGCACGGGCGTGCACGGCCGTGGACGGGGGCGACGCGAGCGAGGCTAAGCGGTTGAACGAGGCCGCGAATAAGGACTGCGTGTCCCATTTTGGCATGGCGCGCGAGGTCTGCGAGACCGAAAGGGCGCATGTGCTTGAAGCTGTCGCCTCTGAGTGTGCCCGTTTCGCCGCCATCACGAAGGGCTACGTGTTTGGCTCGTTCGCCCGCGGGGATTTCGCCGCCGAAAGCGACGTGGATGTTCGCCTCGAGTACGATGGGGTGGCCCCCTTCACCCTGTTCGAGGTGTCCCAGTTCCAAAAGCACCTCGAACGCGCCTGTGGGCGCGCCGTCGACGTGGTGACGGCCAAGCAGATAAAGAATCCCAACCTCGCCGCGGCCATCGAGCGGGAGAAGGTGCTGGTCTATGAGCGCTAAGGCCACTGATCTCGCCCGCATTCAGGAAATGTTCGATCTCATCACGGAGACCCAAGGGCAAATTGAGCGTTTGGGCATCACCGAGGAGCGCTTCAAAAGGCCCGCTACTGATGCGGATCGGCTTTTCTCGGAGGCCATCATGAATCGGGTGCTCCGGGTGACTGAGGAAGCCGGTTCGCTCAGCGACGAAGCCCTTGCGCACTACAAATTCGAGCGCTGGGCTATCAAGGGCGTTCGCAATCGGCTTGCCCACGCCTATGGTGATGTAGACACCAATATTGTCTGGGATGTGGTGCAAGGGGACTTTCCCAAGTTGCTAGAAGGTTGTCAGGCGTACTGCGATGACTTGGGTCTGGAGCTGGAGTCTGCGCGACGCTAGAGCTATCCCCGCTGTTAACAGGATGGCAACAGCATTATTTCGCGCGGGTGCTCTTGTTGACGGAATGGTGGCAAGCTTCATCTCTGTTCAACCGATTGTTTTCAAGGAGCCCCCGACGGGCTTGGTTTTGTGTGCTCGCTTTACCATGACGCCCATAGGAGATAGCTTCGATGTCGAGTGCGCCATGGGAGGGGTCGGCGCCCGTCGGTATCGGATCGAGGCGAGAACGCCGTACGGGTCGGGCGATAGGAGCAGCGTCATGGAGAAGTTTCTGAACTTGGTGCGATCGAATAACATGGTGCAGGCGGTGCTTTGCATCGCATTCGGCCTGTTTCTGATGATCTATCCGTCCATTACCGTGCAGGGTATCATCTTGCTGTTCGGCGTGGCGCTCGCGGTCATGGGCGCGGCGGGGCTTGTGTCGTACTTCCGTCAGCGCAGTGTGCGCTACCGCGATTCGGGCACCCTTATGTCGGCGGTGTTCTACGTCATCATCGCGCTCATTGCGTTTATCTTTCCGAAAGTGATCGCCGGGTTCTTTTCGGTGGTTCTCGGCGTGGTGCTCATTTTGCTCGCTATCGTGAACGTGGTGCGCGCCTTCGGGCTGCGCGCTTTCGGCAGCAGCATCTGGATTGCCGTGCTGGCGACGGCGGTGCTGGTGGGTATCGGCGGTGTGCTTATCGTGGTGAACCCGTGGGGCGCCTCCATGACCTTCGTGCTCGTGCTGGGCGCGACGTTCATCGTCAACGGCGCGGTGGATCTGTTCATCGAGTGGTACACCCGCGATTCTGAGAAGAAGGCCGGCGGGATTTCGCGCCGGTAGACGTCTCTGCTGCGGGGCGAGCACCTCGCGGGACAGCTCGCCCCTGGGCCGCCCCGGCGCCGTGCAGCGTGGCAAATCGCGCAGGTCGGGATCGGCGACATCCTCGGCGCCCCCTCAGCGCCGATGCGTTGGCCCCGCCTTTCGTTTTGCCGATATCTGCCCATTAAGGGCTTCTATATCCGTTTTCCCTTGCGACCCCCGTGCGGACGGGGGTCTTTGCTATCATGAACGCCACGCGAGGGCGGCGGCGCTTTAGGGCGGTGCGGCCAGGCTCGTTCAAGTTTTTGGTACACGAAAGGAAAAGCGATGTCTGAAGAGAACAGCAATCTTGCCGAGATTCAGAAGCATCGTGAGCAGATCGACGAGATCGACCGCGAGATCGTCGCGCTTCTGAACAAGCGCGCCGGTCATTCGCTGGTCATTCGCGGTCTGAAACCCGGTGCGCATCTGGGTCTGTACGACGCGCGCCGCGAGGAGGAAATCTTCGCGCGGGTGGATAGCTACAACGAGGGGCCGCTCTATAACGAGAACCTCCGGGAGATTTACGCTACCATCTTGAAGATCATGAAGGAGACGCCGTCCGTATGAGCGAAGTGAAGATTGCCCCCATCCCCGATCTCGGCCAGCGCACGGACGAGATCACCATTTACGCCGGGCCCTGCTCGGTGGAGTCCGCCGAGCAGTTCGAGGAAGTGGCCGAGTGCGTGGCCGATTTGGGCTTGCACTGGATTCGCGGCGGCGCGTTCAAGCCGCGCACCAACCCGCATTCTTTCCAAGGTCTCGGCGAAGAGGCCCTGAAGATCATGAAGGCCGCCGGCGATAAGTACAACCTGAAGACGCTCACCGAGGTGATGGACTCGGCCCACTGCCAGCTCGTGAGCGACTATGTGGACGGCCTGCAGGTGGGCGCCCGCAACTTCCAGAACTTCAGCCTGCTGAAGAAGATCGGCCAGGTGACCGCCGATACGCACCAGATGGTGCTGTACAAGCGCGGTTTCGCCGGCACCATCGCCGAGTGGCTCGCCGCCACCGACTACATCACCGATTGCGGCAACGACAACGTGGTGCTCTGCGAGCGCGGTATCCGCACCTTCGAGACGGCCACGCGCTTCACGCTGGACATCGCCGCCGTGCCGGTCATCCACAAGCAGTCGCTGTACCCGGTGTGCATCGACGTGTCGCATCCGGCCGGCCAGCGCGATTTGGTGCCGGCCTTGGCGAAGGCCGCCGTGGCCGCCGGGGCCGACTCGCTCATGATCGAGGTGCACCCCAACCCGCCGGTGGCGCTGTCCGACGGTCCCCAGCAGCTGACGCCGGCCCAGTTCCGCGAGCTTGTCGCCGAGCTGCGCGAGTTGGCGGCTTGCCTGGGCAAGAAGATCGTGTAAGACGCTTCGACCGCCTTCTGGAATGGAAGCGGCCGCCCTTCCGAGTGGAGGGCGGCCGCTTTGTGCTTAGGGGCTCGACGTGGGCCGAGCGCATTGAGCGGGCTTGGTGCGCTACTTGTCTTTGCGAGCTTCGCGACGGGCCTTCCGAGCCTCCTTGCGGGCCTCGCGGAGCTGCTTGCGGGCCTCGTCGGCCAACGAGTCGCGCAGGGCCTCTCCGCGTTCCACCTCCGCGTTCACCTCGTCGGCGTCCCAGCGGTAGATGATGCAGGTCTCGTCGAACTGGGCGTCCAGAGCGTCCTCGCTGTCCTCCTTGGCGAGCATCACGAGCGCCGTCGCGCCCGGCGTAAGCTCGCTGGCGCAGTATTCCATGAGGGAGTCATCGTCATCGATGTCCTTGTCGTCCATCGCCATGCCGGCCACAAGGCCGATGCCGGCGCCCAGAAGCACGCCGACCGGGCCGCCGAGCAAGCCGACCACGGCGCCGATGACCCCACCGAAGGCGGTGTTGTCGGTCTCGTCGTAGCCGTCCTGGTATCCGTCGGGCACCATGATGGCTCCGTCTACGTTCTTCACCACGGCCATCTCCAAAATGGTGAAGTCGGCCGTCGCCTCGTTGTCCTTCAGGTGGTTGAACTCCTCGTAGGCCTTGCCCTCGTCTTCGAAGGTGACCAGAATCACGTTATCCATGAGCGCTCCTTTGTCTCGCTGCGAATGGGCCGCCGGGCTGCGCGCGTCGCATGGGCGGCACGGCCGGCGGGCAATGCGACGGCGCCGCAGAGCGCCGCGCATCTTCGAGTATAGGGGAGCGAGGAGGTCGAAAGAGTCGCTGCCCTCGTCTGTCACGAGAGCGTTGCGGGGACGGGCGAGAGGTTTTGCGCGCATTTTTTTGCGAGGGCCTGCGCCAAGCCCCTCGGTGCTTCGTGTGCGAAATGGGCAAAACGGGGCACTTATCGTAGTTTTCGAGGAAGCAAGGGTGCTCTCCTTCGACGGACTGAACGAGAAATCCCTGTTCAGTGTCATCGCGAGGATAGAGCGTCCACTTTTGGGCTACGAGAAGTGCCCCATTTTGCACATTTGGAGCCGACAGCGCATAGGGCGGTTGCAGACGCGGGCGAGCCGACTGCGGAGGTGCAACCCCAGAGGCCGCAACCATGAGTGAAACGGTTGGCACAGCGGAGAGTTGGTGAATCTGCCGTTCGTGCGTCCTCGATACGCCTGGGCCGTTAAACTGCCCTGTATGCGATTCGTTCTCTACGGCACATCCTCATTCTCGTATTGGCTGTCGGCCCCTTGCCGGCCGTCGTCAAAGAGCGCTGTGGGAACAAATGCATTGAAGCGGTGTGTCCCGACGGCGCGGACGGTTGCTTATCTGGAGAAGATTTTCCCTCAGATTCCGCAGCCCTATCACGCGCTCGTACCCGATCATCGCAAAAGCACTGTTCCCCAGGCAGTAACTCATGTGTCGATTTATCCCTATCGGGAGAAGCCGTTCGTTCGCATCGCTGACGGCGTGTATGCAAGTTGCCCCGAGTTGTGCTTCGTGCAGCTCGCACTTGTTCTTCCTTTGCACGAGCTTTTAAAAGCGGGCGATGCCCTATGCGGGACGTTCTTCATCGACCCGTCATCGCGCAACGGACTGGGCAGTAGAGCGCCTTTGACCTCGAAACGTCGCATCGAGTCGTTTATCCGCCGCAACGCTGGGCTACGTGGATCGGCGGCAGCGAAGTCGGCGCTGCGATTCGTGGCGGATAATGCCGCTTCACCGCCAGAGGCGTTTCTTTGGTCCGTGCTGAGCATTCCCCATCGTTATGGCGGCTATGCCCTCCCCGGATTGGAAATGAATCGACGCGTGAGGCCGAGCAAAAAAGCGCGCAAGATCGCCAAAAGGGAAACACTCGTCCCCGACCTCTGTCACAGCGAGTCGCGCCTGGCGATCGAGTACGATTCGAATGCCGAGCGTCTTACTTCGCGACAGATCGCGAAGGATTCCTCGAAGCGGTTGGCATTGGAGGCCGATGGCTACAAGGTGATATCGGTGACGACACGGCAGCTGTACGATCGCAGTGAGATGCGCAGCGTGGCCCATGAGGCGGGGGCTCGCATGAGCAGGCGCATTCAAATTCGCGCCAAGAGTTTCGGGAACGCTCAGAGGAAACTGTATGCGACGGGATGGTCTCTGAAGGCCTACCATCGTCGCGAATGGCTGAAGGGGGAGGTTTCCGAAGGCGGGTTGAAGGAGTGCGTCCAGAACTCCGAAAGCGGATTGGAAGATTGTATCTGGGACGGATCTGCCTGGGATTGAGCGGCGGCTGTCTCGGGGTGTTCTTGTCGAGCGCGACCGAGGCGATCTGTTGGCTGCGAACCGCGATGGCTTGTCGGTTTCGGGCGGCGACGATCTGCGAAGTGGTACTCGCATTGCGAGGAGGTGCCTCGTTTTGTGCAAAATGCCCCACTTCTCGTAGCCATTTGGACTAGATGGGGCGACGCGGACAATTTCGACCTGGGAAAATGGTTCCGTTTTGAAGTTGAGCTGATCCTGGAGTCTGGTAAAACTACGAGAAGTACCCCGTTTTGCACATTTTTCGCTCTACTGCTTGGGCAAAGTTCTTTGTCGGCGCAACGGGTGAAAACTAGAGCCCGATGTGCTGGCTCGTTGGCAGGTTGCCGAATTGAGGGGTTGCGCGATCGGGATTCTGTGCTAAAGTACGCAACCAGCAATTGAATATACCTTAAACCGATGAGGCGAAAGTCAAGCCATCCGGGCACTCACAGAGAGCGGGCGCAGCTGAGATTCCCGCAGAACGCCAGAGGGTAAATGGATCGCCGAGGGAAAGGGGAAAGGCCCGCCGTCGTTTGTTCCGACGAGGCCGAGTATCTGGACCGTGAGCCTGCGTTAAAGGCAGAATGGGTGATGGCCCGTTCATGAGAGGGTTCGCATCGCGCGAATCAATTAAAGGGAGGCTTCGGTAGTTTGTGTGACAAGGGGCTAGCCTAGGCAGCAACGCTCTTCG
>OLPO01000168.1_pt1 | contig 58557 bp, 51 predicted proteins | sample 1672831 | NCBI WGS metagenome assembly OLPO01 (sample SAMEA3136728, study PRJEB25190) | human gut metagenome | reverse complement strand
TCGCCGAGGCGATTTTATTTATCGTGGCGCCGCAGGCAGAGGCATGGGGGTTTTAAAACAAAGGAAACGGAGAATATATGCTGAATCAGTATTCCAGAGCAGAACTGCTCTATGGTTCTGACAATATGGAGCTTCTTCGCGGCTGCCGTGTTGCCGTCTTCGGCATCGGAGGCGTCGGTGGAAGTGCGGTGGAGGCTCTGGCCCGCATGGGCATCGGCACCCTGGATCTCATCGACAATGACCGGGTATGCCTCACCAATCTGAACCGCCAGATTTTTGCCACACGCAGTACGGTCGGAAGATACAAGGTGGATGCTGCGCGCGAGCGCATTGCAGACATCGATCCTGAGATCATCGTCAACACTTATCCAACCTTCTATCTTCCGGAGAATGCGGCTCAGTTTGACTTTCGTCAGTTTGACTACGTGGTGGATGCCATCGACACGGTGACCGCCAAGATTCAGATCATCCTGCAGGCGCAGGAAGCCGGCATTCCTGTCATCTCTGCCATGGGCTGCGGCAACCGTACGGATCCCACGAAGCTCACCGTAACGGATCTTTTCCGCACCTCTCAGGATCCCCTTGCCAGAGTCATGCGAAGAGAGCTGAAAAGACGCGGCGTCCAAAGGCTGAAGGTGGTTTATTCCACTGAGCCTGCCATTCGTCCCCTGGAACCGGACAGCTCCTGCCAGAAGCCCTGCAGCAATTCCCCGGAAAGGGAACAGGCTCCGGCCGGACGACGAAGTCTTCCCGGCTCCACGTCGTTCGTCCCACCCGCCGCAGGCATGATGCTCGCAGCAGCCGTAATCAACGATCTGACACATTTTAACCCGGAAACACGCACAAGAGGCGGACAGCAGAACCAATGAAGAACAAGGATGAATTAAAAAAGAATACGGATGACATTCATTTTGCAGCTCTCCGGGAAAATGACGAACACGAGTCCGAGGACACCGTAGACGCTGCAGAATTCTATGAAGACAGCGACGTTTATGAGGATGACGACGCTTATGAAGATGATCAGTATCACAGCTATTCGGCAGAGTCCCGTGAAAAGGCAGAGCGCTCCCGCAAAAAGCGTGCCTGGAAGGTGCAGGCAGAGAAGATCGTCATCGGCATACTGATTGCTCTTCTTATCTGCGCAGGAGTCGTCTATGTCGCAGGCTGCGTGTACTTTGACAGCCATTTCGGCTTCCATACAACAATCAGTGGAAGAGATGTGTCCTGCAAAAGCACGGAACAGGTCCGCACAGAGCTTTCTGCCTCCGCTGCTTCCTATGAGCTTGCCATTCACGGGCGAGGCAATGTGACGGCTGCCATTCCGGCTTCCGAGGTGTCGCTCTCCCTTTCCTTTGATAATACCCTTGAGCAGCTCCTTTCCGCACAGTCTCCCATGGAATGGCCTACAACGCTCTTTTCTTCCACAACGCTTTCCATGTCGAACACGGCCGTATATGACAGCAGCGCGCTGGAGCAGGTTGTAGATACGCTGCCGTTTTTCGACCCGGAAAATGAAGAAGCTCCGGAAGATGCGACCTATGCTCTCTCCGGGGATTCTTATCAGATCGTTCCGGAGACAGCCGGCTCTGTTCCGATCCGGGAAAAGGTCCTACAGGCTGTGGAAACCGCTCTCAGCGAATATCAGAGTGACCTTTCGCTCGGAGATGAATGCTACGAAACCGCTGCCGTGACGTCTGAGGATCCGTCCCTGAACGAAACCGTTGCCAGACTGAATCGTCTGGTCGGAATCACCGTCACCATCCCGTTCGGCGATGATACCGAAACACTTGGAGGCGAAACACTTGCTTCCCTGATCCACATTCCGGCTTCCGATCAGGCAAAGACTTCCGAAGAAATCGCTGCAGACGCAGAGGCTTCTGCAGCCTCTGCAGAGAATTCAGGGGCCGCTCCGGAAGCAGTGGACAATGAAATTCACTACGACGCAGAACGGATTGCTTCCTATGTGGATTCTCTTGCGGACAAATATGACACTTACGGGATTGACCGAAAGTTCCATACAACCAGCGGCAAAACCGTCACCGTTTCCGGGGGCAATTATGGCTGGAAGATGGACCGCGCTGCAACCACGGAGGCACTGACTGCCTTCCTGGAGGCAGGAAACAGCGGCGAGGCAGAGCCTGTCTGGACGCAGGAGGCCGCACAGCATGGAGAGGATGATATCGGCAGCTCCTACGCCGAGGTCGATCTTGACGAGCAGAAGGTCTACCTGTATATCGACGGTGAACGCGTCGTAGAGACCGACTGCGTCTCCGGCAAGGCAATTAGCAGTGACCGCTTCACACCGGACGGAACCTTCCGTCTTCTGTACCGGAAGTCCCCGGCTGTTCTGCGTGGTGCGGACTATGAATCTCCTGTCACCTACTGGATGCCGTTCAACCGCGGCATCGGATTTCATGATGCCACCTGGCGCAGCAGATTCGGCGGTGAGATCTATCTTACTGCGGGCTCACACGGCTGTGTCAATCTGCCGTTTGCCGCAGCCAAAGAGCTCTATGAGAATGTATATTCCGGACTCCCTGTCGTCGTCTTCGGCGGCATGAAGCCGGAGGAGGCGGCCAGTCATACCGGCCGGTCACCGGAAAAGCCTTCACAGACACAGAAGCCGACAGCCTCCGCTACAGACAATTCCGCAGCGGCAGACAGCTCTGCTTCGGATCAGGCCGCTTCCGCAGCTGCTGCGGCGCAGGCCGCCCAGGCTTCGGTCATTGCTCAGGCAGTTCAGAACTACATGGCGCAGGGAATGAGTGAAGCCGATGCTCATGCGAGGGTTCAGGCAGATCTTGCGGCCCAGCTTGCCGCTCAGCAGGCAGCCGCTTCACAAGGGCAGGAGTAAGCGCACTTTTCAGTGCACTTTTCCGGTATGGCGCAGGCTCACAGGGCGTCCACCATCTCCTGCAGCTCCAGATACCGCTCCATGCGCTCTTCGATTCTGGCATCAAGAGCATCCTTCTCTTCGGTCAGTTTCCGCAGCCTCTCGTAATCGGTAGCGGCCTCCGGAATCTGTGTGGCCAGCTCATCCGACTGCTTCTGGAGCCGGTCGATCTCTTCTTCGATGGTGTCATACTCCCGCTGATCCTTATAGGAAAGCTTTGCCTTATGCTGCGGCCGGACCGGAGCCTCTGCTCCTGCGGCCGCAGCATTTTTGTCTGAGCCGCGCAGGTCCCTGCTCCTTGCCGCTTCCTTGCCGGCCTGCAGCAGATGCTCGCGGTATTCCTCGTATCCTCCGTCGCTCTGCCACAGATGTCCATCCTCTTCGAAGGCAAAAATCCGCGTCACCACCCGGTCCAGGAAATACCGGTCATGCGACACAACCAGAATGATGCCGGCGAAACGGTCCAGATAATCCTCCAGAATCTGCAGGGTCTGAATGTCCAGATCATTGGTCGGCTCATCCAGAATCAAAACGTTCGGATTCTCCATCAGAACGCGGAGCAGGTACAGTCTTCTTTTCTCTCCGCCTGAGAGCTTCCCGATTCTCGCATACTGCATTTTCGGATCAAACAGAAAGCGATCGCACATTTCCGACGCCGATACCAGACCATCCGCTGTCCGGATGTACTCTGCCGTGTTCCGGATATAGTCAATCACCCTCGCGGACTCATCCAGCAGCTCATTTTCCTGGGAAAAATAGCCGAACCGGATCGTCTGTCCGATGGTCACCGTTCCGCTGTCCGGGGAAATCATTCCGAGAATCGTCTTGATCAGCGTGGATTTTCCGCAGCCGTTCGGTCCGATAATACCGATCCGGTCCGTCTTCCGGAAATGATAGGTAAAATCCTGATACAGCTTCTGCCCGCCGTAGCTCTTGCTGATGTGATCCAGCTCAATCGTCTTTCCTCCGATCCGTGAGGGGAGCGATTCAATCTCTACAAGTCTCTCCTCCTGAATCTTCTCCCGATCCCGCAGGGCTTCAAAGCGCTGAATGTGGGCCTTCTGCTTCGTGGAGCGTGCCCTTGCTCCCCGCATCATCCAGGCAAGATCCTTCCGGTAGAGGGCCGCCATCTTGCGTTCGGCCGCCACCGCGCTGTCCAGCCTCTCCTGCCGCAGCTTCAGATAGCCCTCATAGTCCTCCTCATACCGATAGAGCTTGCCCTTGTCAATTTCCAGAATCACGTCGGTAACCTCGTCGAGGAAGTACCGGTCATGCGTCACCATCAGAAGTGTTCCCTGATATGCCTCCAGAAATTTCTGCAGCTCCTCAATCATCTGGGAGTCCAGGTGGTTGGTCGGCTCATCCAGAATCAGAACATCGGACGGGGTCAGCATCGCCGCAACCAATGCTGCGCGCTTCTTCTGCCCGCCGGACAAAAGAGACGGATCGGTGTCCGGATCCGGAATTCCGAATTTCAGAAGATTGGCCCGCACCTCTCCCTCTGTGTCCCAATGATCCGCCTTCCCGTACACCATCGCGGCAACGTTCTCCAGAAGCGTCCTCTTCGGATCAAAGATCGGATTCTGAAGAAGATAGGAGATCCGCAGCCCATTCTGCCAGATCACCTCTCCCTCATCCGGCTCCATCACCTTCGCCACAATGGAAAGAAGCGTGGATTTCCCGGTTCCGTTTACACCGATGATTCCAACCTTTTCTCCTGCCTCGATACCAACAGAGGCCTCGTCAAGAATGACGCGGCCTCCCAGATTCTTACTGACATGTTCCAGATTCAAAATACTCATACAGATTGTTTCCTATGTGATGTTTCGGTTTTCTTCGGATCACTGCTGCCTGTCTGCATTTTCCTGCACGCAATGCGCCAGCTCCTCAAAGGCCATAAAGCGGCTCGCCTTGACAAGCCAGGCCGTCTGCGGCCCTGCGAGCTGCCGGATCACCCTCTTTGCTTCTTCCTTGTCGGCGCAGCAGTACACTTTCTTCATTCCGCCTGCGGCAGCTTCGTCTGCCAGAAATTCTGCCGCCTTTCCTACCGTCACAAGCGCGTCCGGTGCGCACTCCGCAGCGTATTTTCCCACCTCACGGTGAAGAGCCTCCTCCGACTCACCGAGCTCTCCCATATCGCCAAGAACCGCAATTCTCCGCTTTGCGTCGCTGTGTGCCAGCGTGCGCAGCGCAGCCTTCATCGACTGCGGATTTGCATTGTAGGTATCATTGTACAGAATCACTCCGTCTGACAAATGGAGCGTTTCCATCCGCATCTTCGTCGGAATGTAATGGGCAATGCCGGACCGGATCTCTTCTTTCGTCAGTCCGTAATGAGCGCCGATGGCAGCCGCGGTCAGGGCGGGATAGATCATATGATGCCCCAGCGCAGGAACCGTCACCGGAAAGGTTCCGAGCGGTGTCACTGCGGTAAAGCTCATGGATTCCTGTCCACTCTCATCAATATCCGTCGCTCTCCACTCGCAGTTCTCCCCTTCCCCGACATAAGTAAGGGCGTACTTCGCCGCCTTATCTTCGTCCGCCTTCAGGCGGATCAGATACGGATCGTCCCCGTTCAGTACCGCAAATCCGCCGGGCTCCAGCCCTTCGAAGATCTCACATTTTGCACGGAAAATATTCTCCTTGCTCCCCAGATTCCCGATATGGGCATCTCCGATGTTCGTAATCGTCACCGCCTGCGGCTTCGCAATCTGCACCAGATAATCAATTTCTCCGAGATGATTCATTCCCATCTCGATCACCGCCATCTGCGTCTTATGAGAAAGACCAAACAGCGTTTTCGGAAGACCGATGTTGTTGTTGTAGTTTCCTGCCGTCTTGAGGGTTTCGTATTTCTCCGAAAGGACAGCCGCAATCATGTCCTTCGTGGTGGTCTTTCCGACTGACCCTGTAATTCCGACCACCGGCACATGAAATTTGCCGCGGTACCAGCGTGCCAGATCTCCGAGTGCAAGAATGGTATCCGGCACCAGCACATAGAACCTGCCGGGAACGTACTCCCCGGGATCCCTGGAAACAACTGCTCCTGCAGCCCCTGCCTCCAGTGCAGCCTTCACAAATCGGTGACCGTCTGCCTTCTCACCCACAAAGGCAAAAAAGACATCCCCCGTCTTTACGACACGGTTATCGGACTCTGCCCCGGTAATCTTCACGCTGCTTTCTCTGCAGTCTCCCAGAAGCGTTCCCCCAACTGCCTGTACCAGTTCCTGTAATGTTATCGGTTCCATAGGTTCCTTCTCCAAAATCACTTTTTCTGATTCGCCGCATAGCGCAGTGCATCCTGTACAATCTGATCGCACAGATCCTCATAGGAAATGCCCACCGCTGCAGCCTCCTGCGGCACAAGACTTGTCGGTGTCATTCCCGGAAGAGTATTTACCTCCAGGAAATACAGATTGTCATCCTTGTCCACCATGAAATCGCTGCGCGAATACGTACGAAGGCCAAGTGCACGGTGTACAGCAAGCGCCATCTCTCCCATCTCCTTCGCCTTCTCTTCCGAAAGACGTCCGGGACAGATTTCTTCCGTTGCTCCTGCGACATATTTGTTCGAATAGTCATATCCGCCGACGTGCGGAATGATCTCCACCGAAGGAAGTGCGCGGTCCAGGAAAACAGCATTTGTGAATTCACGACCCTCAATATACTGCTCCACCAGAATGTCCCCGCTGTACTTCAGTACCTCGCACAGAGCAGACTCCAGGTCTTTTTCTTCCTTTACGATGACAACACCGACAGAAGATCCGCCCGTCGGGGTCTTAACCACGCAGGGGACGGGATTTTCTGCCGCAATTGAAGGAATCTGATCCTTGGTCACATGATGATACTCCTTCCATGCAGGCGTCTGAATTCCAAAGGGCTTCAGGAGTCTTTTGGTCGTGATCTTATCCATCGCCATTGCCGCTCCCAGATAGTCCGAGCCGGTATAGGGAATTCCAAGGAGATCAAAAGCCGCCTGAATCCGGCCGTCCTCGCCGTTGAGCCCGTGCAAAGCCACAAAAACCATATCGGCCTTCTTGCAGATATCCAGAACTCCCAGTCCGATGATGGAGGGATCCTTCCATTTTCTCGATGCGCGCACAGCGCAAAGATCCGGAGCAATCCCGTCAAATACCACCGGCTTCAGTTCCGGAAGCGAATCAAAAAGCTGCTCCGGATGTGCGAGAACATCCTCTCCGAGCTCCTCCAGGCCAAGGAACATATCCACAAGGACTGCCTGATGCCCCCTGGCCCGGAGCGCTCCGCAAATCTTGGTTCCTGACGAAAAAGAAATCTTTCTCTCTGTCGAAAGCCCTCCGCACAATACCACAATTTTCATTTTGGTTTCTGTCCTTTCTGTCATCTGCCGCAGATCACTGCGGCACCTTATTATTCTTACGTTCTTCCGCATTCTTCTGAAGCAAATCGAAGATTCTGCGGAGCCTCTCCGGGGAATCTGTCTGACCGTCTCTTCTTATCTGCGGACGATATGCCCGGATGCTTCGAACGTGATACCGCTCTCTGGCGGAGAAGCTCTCCGTCATCTTCCGTACTCTCTCTGTCATCTCCTGACTGGATTTCTCCGCCCTTGCCTTCGCCGCATCGGATGCCAGCATCGCTGCAATGACAGCCGTTTCTCCCGCGCTCTCTGCTGCTGCCTTCGCTGCACTGTATGCTGCTGCCGGTCCCTGCTGAACCGTCTGGTAGCGAGCCTCCATCTTCTCGTTGAATTCCTTCTCCGCCTCACTCATGCGATCCAGAATCTTCGTCAGGCTGGCTACCGTAAGCGCCAGATCCATTCCGAGAATCAGCGCAAAGATAAGCCCGGCAATTTCATTCTCAATGGGATGCGACTCTACCGGAAGTGACTCCACAAACGGAATGACGTACCGCACAACGACAATTCCCGCAAGTCCGAAGCCGCAGGTTGCAGGGAGGCAGATCCGCCCCTGAATGTTCAGCGGAACATTGCTGTAATCCCACCAGACCGCGTGAAACCATTTCTCCAGGACCCAGGAGGTCACAAATTCCATGACGGCGCTGCCCGCTGCGCAGAGCAGGAAGATCTCCCAGACGGGATAGGACACCGCCCCCGTCATCGGAGGGAGCAGGCGGAACAGGATCATGGCTCCCACAACTCCGCACCCGTAAATCGGACAGATCGGCCCGAACAAAAAGCCCCGGTTCTGCCAGTGCTTCTCCTTTGCCGTGCAGTAGGTGCACTCATACACCCAGCCCACGAAGCTGAAAATGATAAAATAATCAAAATACTGCGCAACAATCATTTCAGTTCCCTCGTTTCCGGTTTTTCACTCCTTGGGGCCTTCCTTCCCGTTCTTTCTGCGGTAAACAAGATATCCTGCCGCCGAAAGGGCTCCGATGATCACCAGCACCAGAATGAAGATTCCGTAATCCTGATTTCCAAGTGCGGTTCCGCTGAGCGCGGACAGATAAATGGCAGGAAAGCGTCCCACTGCCGTAATCAGAATCCATTTCTTCAACGATAAATCCGTAAGTCCCACCGCATAGGAAATCAAATCCTTCGGTGTTCCCGGAATCAGGAAGAACAGAAACAGAAGAAGCTCCTTCTTCTCGGAAGCATGCAGGAAACGAACCGAATCAATCTGCTCCTCCGTGAAGAACAAAAGGACAAATTTCCTTCCCGCCTTCCGGGAAATCAGAAAGACCAGAACGCTTCCAAGAGTCATCGCCGCATCACAGATCAGTGCCCCTTTAAATGCTCCGTACAGATATCCGCCTGCGATTTCAAAGGGGCCTCCCGGAACAATGGCTGCAAAAATCTGCAGGATCACCATTCCCATATAGATCCAGACACCCCAGATGCCCTGGCTTTCCAGATATGCCTCCAGAGCCTCCGGATCTCTTGACACAGCAAGAAGAGGTCTCCCGACCACTGCCATAAGCACCATCATCAGAATAAGGACCACAAACGCAAACACGATTCCTTTTGTGTGGCCCTTCAGATTCCGAAGCTTTGTATCCTGCTCCGTCTTTTGTTTGCTGTCTCTGTCACTCATTTTACTTTCCTGCTGCCAATTTCAACATTTCTTCAGTCAATCCGAAGCGGGGACGTCCATGCCTTCCGTCCGTCTCTTGTAATCAGCTCCGCACGCAGGAAAAATTCTCCCGGTGCAATGTGATAATCCATTCTTCCGCCCTTGACCTGCGTCACCCGCTCCGGGACCCAGATATGGTTGCTGTAGAAGACTACCGTCATCACATCCTCCGAAAACTCCAGATGTACGATGCCCTTCTCCCAGTCCATCGCCATTTCGTGAATCACCGGCTTCTGACTCGCGTAGAAATTTCCCGCCTGCAGTGCATCCAGAATGCCATCTCTGGAAAGTTCGGATGCATTGACCATCGTGTAGGAGCTGCACTGATCGCCCTCATAGCAGTGTGCATCGTCACTTGCTACCGCCGGAATCAGCCGATTGTAATTCGTTCCCCAGATATCGAACCATGCAGAGGAATCCGCTCTCTGCCCGTTAAAGGGAAGATCGGATACCGTATTGTAAATTTCCGCTGCCGTGATTCCGTTCAGATTCTCGATGCCCTTCGGATCCATCACGGACCAGGCAGGATGTGCCAGAATGGCAATTCCTCCGTCAGCACGGATTGCATCCACGATCTCCTGCGGAGCCGGATGCTTCTTCTCCCTGCAGTCCTTCGCCGTATTCGAGGTCATGCCGATTCCCAGAATATGGTAGGTCAGCACATCCCCGAAGGCTCTCGTATTCGCACCGCCGGTGTCCCATTCCACACCGGAAAGAATCAGCATCTTCCCGGCATCAATAAGATCCTCCCCCGGAGCATCTCCCGCCCAGTCATCCGGATTTCTGCTCTCGCCCGGAGCAATCGTTACCGAAGGTCTTCTGTGATCGGTCAGTGCAATAAAATCATATCCGTTCCTGCGATAAATTTCTGCCGCCTCCTTCGGACTTACATGTCCGTCGGAGCGGGTTGTATGCATATGCAGGTTCCCCTTGAACCAGTTTCCCCTGTCTTCAAAAATTGATTGAAACATATCTCTTCCTTTCTTCCAAAACCCTTCTGTCTTACCAAACAGTTACCGGTATTGTACAACAAACACGCCGTACAAAAAAGTTTCTGACTCCCGGTTCTCCTCTATACGAAAGCACCCTCCCGAAGGAATCCCTTTCGGAAGAGTGCTGCAAGAATACCTTTGCGATTTATTTTTTCTTTTCTTCGTAGTCCTTCAGCGCAGCAATTGCCTCCTTGGACAATGGAATCAGCGCAATCATATTGAAAATTGTCATCAGTCCGATGCCGACGTCTCCAAGATCCCAGACAAAGGTATACGCCGCAAGGCAGCCGATAAAAAGATTCACCAGTGCAACAATCTTATAAACCGTCTGCGGTGTCCACTTGTCTCCGAATACATAGGAAACATTGGAACGGGCGTAGAACAGAACCCCAAGGAAGGTTGAGAAGCAGAACAGCCACAGGGTCACAGCGATGAAGATCACGCCTGCCTCTCCGAAGTGATAGCGCATGGCCGCCTGCAGAAGATCCATTCCTCCCAGGCCCTCTGTGACCTCCTGCGGGGCAAGAAGCATCACAAACGCCGTGCAGCTGCAGATCACAATCGTGTCAATGAATACGCCGAGTGCCTGCAGAAGTCCTGCCTTAACCGGATGATCCACATCTGCCGTTGCCGCCGCGCAGGGGGCGGAACCGGAGCCTGCCTCGTTGGAGAACAGCCCTCTCTTCACACCGTTCATCAGAACGGTTCCAAAGCCTCCGGCCGCAATCTGCCGGAGTCCAAAGGCCTCCTGGAAAATTCTTGCAAACACGCCGGGAAGCGCCGTGAAGTTATTGATGATGACAAACACCGTCAGGAAAAAATAGAAGCCTGCCATCACCGGAACAACCACGTCCAGAACCTTCACGGTAACGTTCCGCCGAAGGACAATGACCGCTGCCATCACGCACAGAATGATTGCCGTTGCAAGAGGCGGTATATGAAAGGCATTGTCCAGTGCAGAGGATACCGAATTACCGATGACCTGGCTGATCCCGCACCAGCAAAGAAGCCCCGAAAGTGCAAACAGAATTGCAATTACGCTCTTTTTCTTCTTCCCGTGAAGAAAATCATGAATATAATAGGCGGGGCCGCCGCGGTACCCGCCGTACAGCGGATCATCCTTCCGATGAATCTGCGCAAGCGTCGCCTCCACAAAGGCCGTGCTGGAGCCGATGATCGCCGTCACCCACATCCAGAACAACGCGCCTGCGCCTCCCGCGGAAACGGCCGCTACAACACCAACCAGATTTCCCATTCCGACACGGGTTGCTGTCGATACAATCAGTGCCTCCAGACCGGATACACTGTTCTTCTTATCCGAATCGATTTTCTTCTCTGCTGCAACACGGATCATTTCCGGAAACAGGCGAACCGGAAGAAACTTCGTACGAATCGTACAGAAGATTCCGGCCGGAATCAGAATGATAATCAGAAGCGAAAGCCCCAGATAAGAACCTCCCGGAAGAGGAATCCGCACAAGATCTCCCCACAGAAAATTATAGACCGCCTGAAATAACTGCATGAAACTATCCCCCATTCTCTTTTTCCGATGCCGAAGCACTTAAGATATTATCATACCATAAAGCCTGCATCCTATGATATAATTAGGTATTGCAGCTGCTTTTATTTTCCACAGTTAACGAGATAATTAAGAAGGATTCAGAATGACTCAGAATAAAGAAACCAGAAAAGAAAACAAAATGGGCACCATGCCCGTAAAGAAGCTGATCGTGAACATGTCTGTTCCGATGATGATCTCCATGCTGGTGCAGGCCCTCTACAACATTGTTGACTCGATCTTCGTTGCCCAGATCAGCGAGAACGCTCTTGCTGCGGTGACGTTTGCCTTTCCGCTGCAGAATCTGATGATTGCACTGGGCTCCGGAACCGGCGTCGGTATCAATGCGCTCCTTTCGAAGTCACTTGGTGAGAAGAATTTCGATCGCTCCGATGCTGCTGCCGGAAATGGTCTGTTTCTGACGCTTCTGAACACCATCGCATTCGTCTTCATCGGCCTTTTTGTCACCGGTCCGTTTATCCAGAGCCAGACCTCGGTTCCGGAAATCATTACCGCCGGCGACACCTATCTGGGGATTGTCTGCACCTTCTCCATCGGTCTTTTCTTCCAGATGACCTTTGAACGTCTTCTGCAGTCCACGGGCATGACCGTCCTGTCCATGATCAGCCAGATGACCGGTGCCATCATCAATATCATCTTTGATCCGATCCTGATCTTCGGTCTCTGCGGATTTCCGAAGCTCGGCGTTGCAGGAGCCGCTTATGCCACGGTTCTTGGTCAGTGTGTGGCTGCCAGCATCGGGCTGTTCCTGAATCTCAGGTACAACAAGGACATTCACTTCTCCCTGCGAAGCATTTTCCATCCGGCCTTGTCCATTATCGGCAAAATCTACTTCGTTGGTGTTCCGTCCATCCTCATGATGTCAATCGGATCCGTGATGACCTATTTCATGAACCTGATTCTGGTCGGTTTCTCCACCACCGCAGCGGCAGTGTTCGGTGTCTATTTCAAGCTCCAGAGCTTCTTCTTCATGCCGGTCTTCGGTCTGAACAACGGTCTAATCCCGGTTCTTGCCTACAACTACGGCGCGAGGAAAAAAGCCCGGATCGATCAGGCACTACGCTTTTCGCTTCTTCTTGCCATCTGCATCATGCTCTGCGGAACAATTACGTTCGAGCTCATTCCCGGCGTTCTGCTGGAAATGTTCAACGCCTCCCCCGAGCTGATGTCCATGGGAATTCATGCGCTCCGGATCATCGCGGTGCATTTCCCTCTGGCTGCCTGCGGCATTGTACTGGGATCCATCTTCCAGGCCTTCGGACAGAGCTTCTACTCTCTGATCGTATCCCTCTGCCGTCAGCTCGTTGTGCTGATTCCGGTTGCATGGCTCCTGTCTCTGACCGGCAATGTCAACAATGTGTGGTGGTGCTTCCTGATTGCCGAAATTGTCTCCGTGACACTTTCCTTCGTTTTCTTCCGGAGAGTGTACCGCAAAACCGTGGTTCCGCTTACCAAAGCGTGACCGCCTCAGGTGTAATTCTCCCGGACCTCGTCCACACTCATGTAGATAACGTTGCGCTCCGGCTTCACTCCGCTTCTCCGGAACAGCTCACGAATGCTGACCAGCTCATAGCCCCGCTTTTTCAGCTCCGGAATGATGGTTTTGATTGCTTCCACCGTCTGCTCGTTGTCCTTCATATCATGAAGGAGGACCATATATCCGGGTCTTGCCGCCTCCAGAACGCGCTTTATGCGTTCTCCGGCAGACACCGACGGCTCCCAGTCCTCGCATCCGTAGGCACAGATGAAGGGAAGGTCAATCGCATCGTACATCTTCTGATCATAATCGATAAAGGGAGGCCGGAAGAATTCCGGCTTCTCTCCGGTAATTTTCTCAATCCGCCGTGTCGTTTCATCGATCTCCGCCTTAATTTCCTCCGGAGAAAGAGTCGGCATCGAAGCATGCGTCAGGGAATGATTCTCAATGGAGCATCCCATGTCATACGCACGCTTTACAAGATACTCCGTCTCCTCTGTAATCTGCTGTCCGATCAGGAAGAAGCTTGCCTTCACGTCATTTTCTTCCAGAATATCCAGGACCTGATCCGTAATGCCGATCGTCGGCCCGTCATCAAAGGTCAATGCTGCCAGCTTCTGTTGTTCCATTTTTCTTTTCCTCCTCTATCCGCTTATCGCGCTTACTTTTCCAGAAATTCCACCACGTTGTCCGCCGTCAGCTTCTGATAGGGAAGATAGATGTACACCCCGTCCTGAAACGGGAACAGCGAAAGGTCGGATCCATCATAGAGAGCCACCGCAAGCTTTGCCATCATCAGTGCCTGCCCCTCCTTATCGTTATAGACCGTTCCTCTCATCGTTCCGTCCAGAATTGCCTGCAGTCCCACCTTGGTTCCATCTGTCCCGAACACCGCCGGCCGGTCACTTTCCGTAATGTTGGCCCGATCATATGCATCGATCGCACCAAGCGCCATATCATCGTTGTTGCACAGAACCAGCTCAATTCTGCTGCCGAACTGGCTGATCAGCTGCGACATTTTGGCCTGGGCCTGGGCCCGGTTCCAGTTTGCAATCTGATAGCCCAGCTTCTCAAGCTCGACGCCGCTCTCCAGCAGTGTATTCACCGAGTTTTCTGTCCGGATAATCGCATCCTGATGTCCCGGCTCTCCCTGCAGGAGAACGTACTGTATTTTTCCATCGCGGTTGCGGTCAATGGATCCATCGGAAGCAATCGCATCCGCTGCAAGCTCCCCCTGCATGATTCCGGATTCTCTGGCATCGCAGCCAATGTAATACAGATTCTCCGACTGCATCAGATCCTCACGAACCGGCTCCCTGTTGAAGAAAATAACAGGAACCTTCTTCGCCTCCGCCATGCTGATGATATTGGACGGCATCGTTCGATCCACCAGATTGACACAGAGGACATCACAGCCGGCATCCAGAAGCTCCTCCACGCGTTCATCTTCTGTTCGCTGCACCCCTGCACCGTATCGGACCGTAACGGTGATGCTCCGGTCCTCTGTCTGAAGCTCCCGGATGTCATCCTTGAACTCGGAAATCAGCTCTCCGAGATACGTATCGTCCTGATTGTAAACCACAACGCCAATCTTCATGTACTGCATCGTATCTTCGTGCTGTGCTCCGCAGCCGCCAAGATAAATGCTGATCGTTCCCAGAACAGCCGTCAGAAAAGTGCTGCAGATCCCGGCAGCAATGCTCTTTCGATTTCTGTCATGCTTTCTCATCGTCCGAATTCCTTTCCCGGCTGTGATCTGTCACCCTGGAATCAGCCGTTTTCCCCTGTACCGGTATTCCCATCAGGGAGCGACTCCGAACAGCAATCCTTCCTTGTCTTCGGTAAAGAGATCTCCCTTGCGAACGCAGTGGAAGGATACCTCCTGGTCTCTCATTTGAAAGAACGGATGCTTCAGCTTCCGTGCCACCTGCATGACGCTCTGATATCCCATATCAAAGCCATTCGGGATTACCAGTCCGCGAGCATTATCATGATCCAGATAATAGAGCGCCTTTTCCGAAGCTGCAATTCCATAAACCAGTGCTCCGTGTATTTCTCTTTCTTCTTCTGCGGCGCCGGCGCCCTCCAGCTGCTCGGTTCCAAGCGCAAGAACCAGATCTGCTTTTTTCTTGGCAGACACTGCCATATCAATGTCCGCGCTTTCGTTGTCCGTATACAGCGTCCAGAGGATACTACAGCCGGTTCCTTCCAATGCGTCAAGAAGTCCCTTTTCGCGGCTTACCGCTGCTTCCGACTTCAGGCGATCATTGACAATTCCGATTGTTTTGTCCTCCAGCGTTCCTGCATAGTCCTCCAGAAGCATTTGGGCGAGCGCCTCTCCCATCGCATAATTGTCTGCCTTGATCACCGGAAATCCGGCTTCTCCCGTTTCCTGTTCAAAATCGTTGTGAACCAGAATAACCGGTACTCCGGAAATTGCCTTCTGCAGGAGTTCTTTCTCATCCTCCCCCGGGACCGGCTGCAGAATCAGGGCATCTGCTCCGCTTCGGATCTCCTGCTGGATCAGCGCACCTTCCTCCGCGAGCGTGGAGAAGCCGCCGGTACTTGCTATGACAATGTCGACACCGGCATCCGAGGCCGCAGCCTTCACTCCCGAAATAAACTGTGTCCATTTCTCTGCATCGGAATTGCGGACAATCACCGCGATTTTATCCTTCTCTCCTTTTCCCGAGAACATCACCGCAATTGTAAGCAGGACCAGTACTCCGAGAACCGCTTCCAAAATCCAGAAGAATCTTCGATCATTCGTCACCATGATCACCTTCTTTCTGCGGAATTCTTCCCTGCTCCAGCAGGCTGCGATCCTCCTCCGTAAACGGTATCGCAGGGAAACGAATGGTTATCGTTGTGCCGCAGTCCGGTTCACTTTCCACCTTTAGTCCATAGTTTTTCCCGAAGATCAGCTGGATTCTGCTGTGTACATTGACAAGTCCCACCCCGGAGCCATGCTTGTGCACAATGTTGTTATTGGTCAGTACGTTTGCCGCTTCTTCCTCCGTCATGCCGTTTCCGTTGTCCGCGATCAGAATCACGATATCCGTTCCTTCCTTCTTCCCGGTCACCGTAATCTTTCCCCCATCATCCTCATCCATGTTCCCGACACCATAGTAAATGGCATTTTCCAGAATCGGCTGAAGAATCAGCTTCACGCAGCAATACGAATGAATCTCCGGATCGATGCAGAATTCTACCGCAAATCTCTCCTTATACCGGACCTTCTGGATGTTCATGTAGCTTCGGCTGTGCAAAAGCTCGTCCTCTACACTGATGATGGTATGGCCCTTGGAAAGACTGATTCTCAGAAGTCTTGCCAGCTCTGAGATCATGATGACAGCATCCTTGTTCTTTCCGCCTTCTACCATCCAGGTGATAGAATCCAGCGTATTGTACAGAAAGTGCGGATTGATCTGACTCTGCAGCGCCTCAAACTCACTTCTCCTTCGTTCGCTCTGCTCCTTCACAATCTGCTGCATCAGAGCTTCATTGTTCTCGTAGGAGGTCTGAATCGAATGCCCAAGATGCCGGATCTCTGTCGATCCGCCGATGTAAATCTGCGGACGTTCCCCCGCCTCATACGCCTTCACCGATTCATTCAGCCGGAGAATCGGTCTGGAGATTCTTCCTGCCACCAGACGGCTCACGGCAAGCGATGTCATCGCCGTCAGAAGGAGCAGAAGCACCAGAAACAACTGTACATTGATAATTCCATACGAGAAGGACTTCGCAGGAATCACTCCGACCAGCTTCCAGCCGGTATAAGCGATCGTCTGCACAATAAAAATCCGCTTCTCCCCGTTCTGCCAGTCCTCATACACGCCGTCCTTCCGGGCCACTGCCATGGTGCTGTCTTCACTTGCCAGTCCTTCGGCAATCAGGACCTGCCTCGGATGATAAATAATGTTGCCGCTTCCATCACACAGATAATAATACTGTCCGTTCTTGTTGCTGTTGATCTGCTCCAGGATCTGAGCAACCGAGGAGTAATTCATATCTACCAGAAGGACACCCGTTTTGGGGATCTCACTGTCTGTAATGTCTACCGCACGGGAAAGAGAAATGACCCGGTGATAGCTGTACGTGGCATCGTCAAACAGATTCTGAATGTGCGGTGTGGAGAAATGCATGTTCTCGATCCGGCTCAGCGCAGCGATGAACCAGGCCTGCTTCGTCACATTCGGTTCTGTTTTCTGCGAGACTACCGGAACAGAGGCAATGAGACTCCCGCTTCGATCGTAAAGAGCAATGCTGATGAGCCGGTCCTTATAGGACTCATAAATCAGACTCATCTCTCTTTCCAGAGACGGGTTGGAGACATCATACTCTGCAATGACATTGAAGTTCACTGCATCCGAAATCCGGCGCATACTGACGAGATAGTCCTCCAGATTCTCCTGTGTCTGCTTCATGACGCTCTGTGTGTTCTGGATGATGGTTTCATGCGAAGACAGAGAAAAACGGCTGTACAGGAGCATGCTTGTAACCAGAAGCAGCGTAATGGTCACGATCATAAAGGCGGACATGATCGTCATCTGAATGCCTCGCGGCTCCAGAGTACGGAAATTATGCCGAAGCCTTCTGCTCTGTATTCGTCTGGCCTTATCCTTTTCTTTCTCTGTTCTCACTGCGCTGTGTGCTCCGTTCTGTACTTGGAAGGGGACATGCCATATGCCTTTTTAAACACGTAGCTGAAATAATTTGCGTCCTCATATCCCACCTTGCGCGCAATCACATAATTCTTGGCGTCAGATTCCAGGATCAGCTTCGCCGCCTGCTCCATCCGGTAATTGGTGAGATACCCCACAAAGGACTCTCCTGTCTCCTTCTTGAAGATCGAGGAAAAATAAGAGCTTGAAACGCCGAGACTGGAGCAGATTTTATCCAGCGACAGATCCGCATCATCGTAATTGTCCCGGACATAATTCCGTGCCTCTGACACATAGGTTTTGGAGGCATTGCTTCTTGCACTGGAGAGGATATCGGCAAAGGAAAATGCCAGCTCCGTCATCCATTTCTTCAGCATATGAATATCCATCTGCGGAACCATCTCATACAGATTCTCCCCGCTGCCGCACAGCTTCTCCAGGTCAATGTAATTACCGGAGGCAAAGCGGTAAATGCTGCCGGCAAGCTCCATCACGGCAACCTTATACTGCTGTACCGAGGTTGCCGAGACCGACAGCTCTTTGATGTACTCCTCGACCGATTGCGCAATCGCAGCTTTCTCCCCCAGATGAATGTTCTTGTACAGCTTTCTGAGATTCGTGTCATCGTTCGGCTCAAAGCCGCTGGCCTCCTTCGGCGCGATCTCTCCGATATTGATGGCCCTGCCTGTTCCGTACAAAACGCGGTAGGACACCGCCTCTCTTGCTCCGCTGTAGGACTGATCGAGCTTCAGAAGCTCCGTAAAGGCTCTGCCGATTCCAGCGGTAACCTCCGCATCCAGAATGCGGAGCGCCCACTTGCAGAAACGGTCACATTCATCCGTAAGCTCCGGAACTTCTGCCTCGGTCTTCATCTGCGCAATCATGACCGTATTCCCCAGATAGGTGAAAAACCTGGCCTTCCATTTCTCCCCCAGATGTTCCTGCACCTGCCTCTGTACACTCATGGCAAGAAGAAGCGGGCTCATATTCTCCGGAACATGATGCGCCGATGTATGAAATGCGGCACAGCAGTACACCGGTCCCTCCAGCTCAATCCGGTAATCGGACAGATACTTGGAAAGATCTGTCTCGGAAACCCTGCCTTCTATCAGAGAAGAATAGAAATTGGCCTGGAGCAGAGGAAGAGACTCCAGGTAATAATTCTGCAGCTTCTCGACGCTTCTCTTCTCCTCCCGGTCCTGATCCAGCGTCTCCTTCAGCCGGACAAAAACCTCCGTCAGCTCCGCAGAGTTGATGGGCTTTAAAATATACTCCTCCACCTCCAGGTGAACGGCCTCCTTGGCGTATTCAAACTCATCAAAGCCGGTGAAGAGAAGAATCCGGATTGTCGGAAATTCCTTTTTCAGTCTTCCGGAAAGCTCCAGTCCATCCATGTAGGGCATCTTGATATCCGTCATCACGACATCCGGCTGATATTTCTCAGCCATCTCCAATGCCTTCACGCCGTTCGTTGCACTCCCTATAATATGAAAGCCAAGGGACTCCCAGTCGATCTTCTGCAAAATCACCTGTGTTACTTCTTCTTCATCGTCCACCAGAAGGACACTGTACTGTTCCATTGTTTTCCCCATCCCCGCAGCGGCCTTGACGCCGCAGTCGCCGTTTTCCTGCCGCAAGCCCCCAGCTACGGCAGCAGTCTGTATATTTATAGATTATACACTGATTTCCGCATACAAAGAGAGGGCCGAAGCACTGCTTCGTCCCTCTCTTTCCGGATATTTTACCGTAATTGCCCTTTTCCCCCTCGTGATGGTCAATTACTTCTTCTGAACGTACTTCAGGCAGTCAAGCGTAACTGCAGCCAGGATGATGATACCTTCGAAAATGAACTGAAGGTTGGTATCAATTCCGAGAATGGTCAGGGAATAGGTCAGTGATGTAAAGATCAGAACACCGACAACGACACCTGAAATCTTACCGATACCACCGGTAAAGGAAACACCGCCGACTACGCAGGCCGCAATGGCGTCCATATCCCAGCCCTGTCCATATGCTGCAGAACCGGAGCCGACCATTCGAAGGCACTCAAGCCAGCTGCCGCAGCCGTAAAGGATACCCGCCATAACAAAGGCTCCCATGGTCACCTTGAAGACCGAGATACCGGATACCGATGCTGCCTCCGGGTTTCCACCGACTGCATAGAGATTTTTACCAAAGGTTGTCTTATTCCAGATGAACCATACGATGGCTACTGCAGCTACCGCCCACAGAATAATGGTCGGGAACTTCCCGAACTTCGGGATGAACATCTGCGGAATGGCCTGGTCAATTGCACCAAAGGACACACCCTTGGTTGCATAGGTAACAAGACCGAAGATGATCAGCATGTTCGACATGGTCGAAATGAACGGATGCATCTTGAATCTTGCCATGAAGAAGCCCGCAATTGATGCAAAGAGCGTCGTAAGGCAGATGCAAAGGAGCAGTGCCAGGATTGCTCTGACCGGGTTCGGAATACCGGTCGTATCAAATACATGTCCGAAAACCGCACCGGTATTCGGTCCCTGGTGCATGACGATCGTTGCCGTTACCATCGACATACCTACCATACGGCCGATGGAAAGATCGGTTCCGGTCAGAAGGATCAGTCCCGCAACACCCAGTGCCAGGAACATACGGGGCGATGCCTGCTGAAGAATGTTCAGGATATTTGCCGTTGTGAACAGCTGTGTGTGCTTCACAATCGGTGTAATGATGCAGAGGAACACGAAGATGCAGATGATTACAATGTACAGTCCGTTCGACAGAAGGAACTGCTTTCTGTTGAAGGTATACTTCCGGTTCTCTCTCTTCTGCGCCTGATTCTGTGCAAAGGTAAACTTCGACATGCGGAGCAGATCAATCAGATGGTATTTGTGTGTGAAGGCCTCATGCTGGCGATCCTTTGCCTGCTGAAGCTTGACCTCCAGAGCCATCTTCGCATCAAACTGACGGTTCTTATAGACGTAGTTCTCGTCCTTGATTTCCTTCTTGTCGGTCAGGCCCGAGAGATTCTTCTCGTGCTCTGCCTTCAGCTCGGCGAGGGTTCTGTCGTACTCTGCCTGCGCATCTTCCTTCTCTTTGGCGCAGCTTGCCACAACCTTGGAATAGTAGTCCTTCTCGAAATGCTCATCGAGATACTTCTCGGCATCCGCGATCAGGCTGTCGATCTGTGCCTTGTTCTTCTCCTCCACGGCTTTTGCCGGTACGAGCTTTTTCTTATCTTCCTCGATCAGCTTGCGCTGCTCTTCTTTGGTATAGTTCTTATCTTCCTTCACGAGCTGGATATGATTGTTCAGATTAACAACCACATCCGTTCCGTCCTTGCGCAGCTCGTCGATTTTCGCCTGGATTTTACCGACATACTCATCAATTGGCTGACGGAGCTTGTCTTCCTCTTCCACGGAAAGGATTGCATTCGTATTTGCCATGACTTCATTCCTCCATTACAGGTACTTCGCGCTCAGTCTGAGGAGCTCTTCCTGATTTGTTTCCTTTGTGTTGACGATTCCTGCCAGATGACCGTTCGACATAACACCGATCCGGTTGGTAATACCGAGGATCTCCGGCATCTCGGAGGAAACCACGATGATTGTCTTGCCTTGCTTTGCCATCTGAATGATCAGCTCATAAATTTCGTACTTCGCACCGACGTCAATGCCTCTGGTCGGATCATCCATCAGGAATACCTTCGGATCACGCTCCAGCCATTTTCCGAAAATTACCTTCTGCTGGTTTCCGCCGGACAGACTCGAAATGGAATCCTCCGGTCCCATGCATTTGGTGTGCATGACGCGGATTTCCCTGGAGGTCGCCTTGACCATCTTCGTGTCTGACAGAACATTTCCGTTCTTGTAGTGATTCAGATTCGAGATGGTCGTGTTGAACGTAAGGTCACCCTTCAGGAACAGGCCGTTCGCCTTACGTTCCTCTGTGATCATGGCAAAGCCATGCTCCATTGCCTGCTTCGGATTCTCGAAGTTCATCAGTCTGCCGTTATAGTAAATGCGTCCTGCTGCTCTTGTCCGCGTACCGAAAATCGTCTCCAGAAGCTCAGTTCGTCCTGCACCCACCAGTCCGTACAGTCCGAAGATTTCACCCTCCCTGACATCAAAGGAGATGTCCTGCAGATGCGGTGCGTACTTCGTGGACAGATTCTTAACCGAGAAAATTGTCTTTCCGGGAGTGTTGTCAACCGGCGGGAAACGATTGTCCAGAGAGCGTCCGACCATCGCAGCAATCAGTTCATTCAGGTCAGTGTCTTTGGTATCCTTTGTCATGACAAGACTTCCGTCACGAAGAACGGAAACCTGATCGCAGATCTCGAAAATCTCATCCATCTTATGAGAAATATAAATCAGAGAAATTCCTTCGTCGCGAAGCTTTCTCATCATGCTAAAGAGCTTCTCTACCTCCGGAACGGTCAGCGAGGAGGTGGGCTCATCCAGAACAATAATCTTCGAATTATAAGATATTGCCTTGGCAATCTCGCACATCTGTCTCTTGGAAACCGACATGGTCCTCATCGGAGCGGTAAGGCTGACGGTAAGTCCAAGTCTGCGGAAGAGATCTGCTGCCTCTACCTTCATTCTTGTCTCATCAACAACACCTGCCGAATTCACCGGATATCTTCCGAGGAACAGGTTGTCAACTACGCTTCGCTCCAGGCACTGATTCAATTCCTGATGAACCATTGCAATTCCGTTTTCCAGTGCATCCTTCGGACCGGTGAAGTTTACTTCCTTCCCGTCCAGAACAATGGTTCCTTCATCCTTCTGATAAGTACCGAAGAGGCACTTCATCATCGTCGATTTTCCTGCGCCGTTCTCACCCATCAGGCCCATGATGGTTCCGCGCTTCACATCCATGTTGATGTGATCCAGAACCTTGTTGCGGCCGAAGGACTTACACATTCCGTGGATCGACAGGATGATGTCATCTTTTTTTTCTTCTGCCATTGCTTATTACCCCTGTTTCATTGATTCCTGATAGCTGCTGCAGCTTCACATCCGCACCTTTGCGCGCATCTTAAGCTGAACCAGCTATCACCAGAAAGGAGCTGTCAGGAAGAGATCTTCCTGACAGCTCTTCTACCTGCTTACGGATTTCTCTGATGCATTTTTGTGATCAGATGAAACTCATCTTACTGGCTGAGCAGTGATGTGTAGGAAGCTGCGTTATCCGTCTTAACCATGTTGATGCAGAATGCATCGTACTCGGAAGGATTTCCAAGTCTGTTGGTAATGTTGGACTCTGTCTGACCATCGCCGCCGATGTAATCAACTTCAAGGTTCAGCAGATCATCGTAATTCTGAAGAAGCGGCTGATATGTGGAGCTCAGGAAGTTATCCGAAGCGTTGTAAATATCAAGCCATACCTTCTTGGACGGAGAGGTTGCAGTATCCAGCTGGTTGGAAACCGGTGCATAGGTTACTGTGGAATCCAGATAGTCGCTGTAATTATCTGCAGTAACTGCTACGTTCAGAGCGTAATAGGATCTCTGGTCTGCATTGTACTCATATACATCATCGGTCAGAACGTTACCTGCTGCATCCGCAGTGCCGATACCGGTATCGATGTCTACGCCATCCAGGCAGTTACGAACGACACGAAGTGTCAGATAAGCCTGAACGTCAGCGTGCTGGGAGATGGTTCCGCCATAGCCCTCAGCGATGGCTGCAACTGCATCGGAGTTAGCATCGTATCCGAAGGTAGGAACCTTCTCAGCCTTGGACCAGCCGTTGAACATCGACATGCCCATGCCGTCGTTGTTCGATGCGATGACGTCGATCTGATCGCCAAAGGAAGCTGCCCATGTGGAGATTGCGTTTCCTGCAGTAGCTGCGTCCCAGGTAGCTCCTGCGGAGTTCTTCATTTCCTGAGAAGCAAGCTCGCGAACGGTGTATTCCTTGCCGCCGATGGTCAGCTTGCCGTCCTGAACGCTGGTTGCGGAGCCGTCTGTGTTGGTTCCGATCGGGCTGGGATCAATTTCGCCGTCCTTCTCAACGCCGGTTCCAAGAGCCTTACGAACGCCGCGGGTACGAGCGATGGAATCGTTGTGTCCGATGTCGCCGATTGCCAGAACGTATCCGATTACGCCGTCGCCGTTGCGGTCGATCTCATCGATGTGAGCCTCGATATAATCAGCAATCATCTGGCCCTGCAGCTCAGCACCCTGATTTGCATTGAAGCCTACATAATAGGTGTCCTTGTTGAAATTCAGAGCCGTCATATCCAGCTCACCGGTTGTGGAGTTCGAAGGCTGTCTGTTGAACCATGCTACCGGCTTGTCTGCGTTTGCTACCGGTCCGTCGGACGGAGCTGCTTCTTCTGCAGCTGCCTCTGTCTCCGCTGCTGCCTCGGTTGCAGCTTCCGTGGAAGCTGCAGGCTGGCTGGAATTTGATGAGCCGCATCCTGCGAGTGTTGCAGCAAGGATCGCTGCAGTCACGATGGAAATTACGCGTTTCTTGTTCATAATATCTTTACCCTCCTGAGTATGCATCGTCGGAAAATCTCTTTGACTTTCCCCCTGTCGACAAAAACAATGATAAAACCGGAGGGGTTGTTTTTTTATAGAATATTTTTAGGGAATTCTAGAAAATTCCATGATTTTGTTAGGTATAATGAATATACATCACGAATTCTCTCCGATTGTTATGTGCATTTTGTTTTCCATTCTTCCCATATAGCCTGTTTTTCTTTTTGTTTTTCGTAAGGATACACAAATTTATTGAGATGTCTTCTTATTCATGACATGATAGAGAGAGAAAAGCCGAAGAAAGGAGAACCCCTATGAAGAAACGAATCCTACCCGTCCTGCTGACAGCCGGATCCGTCCTGCTGATGCTTTCTGCCTGCGGAAAAAGCGGCGATACAGCCGACTCCTCTGCAGAAAATTCCGCACAGGAGACATCTGTCTCTGCGGCAGAGGACCCCGGAGAAACCGCTTCCTCCAGCAGCTCGGAAAGCGAACACGAAGCTTCCGGAGATGACACCGGGACTGCTCCGGAAGAACCGCGGAAGGCTCCTCCCGTTACACCGATCCATATTGCCCTTCTTGAGAGGGACATGAACCAGTGGAATCCCGACACCTATGCACAGGAGCTCTTCTACAGTACATTTTCCATATTGGTTGCTCCGGAAGACGAAGCTGCGTACCCGGAGCTTTCGGACGCACTGCAGGACAGAATGCAGGCTGCGGCTGAGAAAGACCGCGAGGAAATTGCCACGCTCGAGAAAGACTTCAACGCGTATGCAGCGGAAGTCGGTACCGACCCGATTCCAAACGGAATGGATTCATCCAGAAAGGGAACGGTTCTCAGAGCCGATTCCCGCGTTGTCAGCGTCCGCTCGGACAGCAGCATGTATCTGGGCGGGGCACACGGAGTATACGGTACCGTCGGACAGAACTTCGATTCCGCCACAGGAAAGGAGCTTGTCCTTTCCGATGTTCTGAAGGATCCGACTCGCTTCAAGGAGCTTCTCCTGCGAAATTTCCAAAGCCAGAACCAGAAGGTTGCCGAAATGGTTGGCGTCGATCTGGATCATTATGTCAAGGATATGGATCTGTCAGATTCTTCCGTATTCTGGACTATTGACAACGAAGCAGTGACGGTGTATTTCGGACTCTATGAGCTTGGCCCCTATGTCATGGGCGCCCCCGAGGTCCGGATCGGATTTGACGAAGATGAAACTGTATTTGATCCCTATTATACGGAAATCAGCGATGCGGGATATGTGGTGCCGATTAACGGTGAGATATATGCAGATGTGAATCACGACGGCGTCGCAGAAGAAATTGTTGTGTCCTTCGAGGACAATGGGGAAGATGGTTATGAATATAAGGTTATTGTGGAGATTGGCGGAGAAAAGGTGACGGTTACCGACTATGCCTTTTCTGCAGATGCTTACCTCATCTGCACAGATGATTCTTACTATATCTACATCTTTACTCACCAGGAAAGCGATTACATACAGCTCTTTGTCGTGAACGCAGTCAATGCCTCCTGCGACCGGAGCCGCGGGCAGAATCTCTCGGTTCCTGATGAATACTCCATCTGGTGGAATGAGGGAGAAAACGACCGGAGGTCCTGGTCCAGCTCACGGAAGATGGCCTTCACAGACCCTTCGCATTTCCACCTCGGGAAGCGGACAGATCTTTTCGGAACCGGCACCGTGTACCGTGCATATTCCGTGGGGAAAGACGGCTACCCCGTCCCGGAGGAGCTTTACTTCTTCTCCTCTGCCTCCCGCGCGGTCAGAGCACTGCAGGACATTCCATGCTCTCTCGTCGATAAGGAAGGAAATGTAATTGGAAACGGTACGATTCCCAAGGGCAGCTATCTTCGTTTGCTCCGCACAGACAACGCATCCATCTGTGATCTGCAGATCGTTGATAACTCCTGTGTTACTCCGCAGGGTGAAAGCGACTGGCGCTACTATCTGTTAAACCAGCCGGTGATGCCTGACTATGATGCGGAGATCTATCGGATCAAAATTGACGCAAGTCAATTTCCTTCGAAGATTAACGGCACCGATGAGGATACTCTGTTCCAGGGAATCATATATGCAGGATAGAGACTCTTGAGGAGCTTTCCATGCTTTTATATGAAGTTGATTTTTTCGCATTCATGGGACAAAGCAATATGGCCGGGCGGGGAATCGCAGAACAGGCTCCGTCGGTCCCTCAGGGGCACGGCTATGAATTCCGGGCCATTACAGATTCATCCACGCTTCATCCCATCACGGAGCCATTCGGAAAGGACGAGAATCTTCTCTCCGGAATTTACGAGCCCGGTATGAAAACCGGCTCTCTGGTTTCTGCCTTTGTGAATTCCTGTTATCAGCAGACCGGGGTCCCCATTGTCGGTGTATCTGCTTCCAAAGGCGGCTCCTCCATTGCGGAATGGGCTCCCGGTTCTTCCTTTTATTCCGATGCCGCATCCCGCACCAGGCAGTGTCTGATCTGGCTTCAGAACCACCATATTAACGTCCGGCACCGCAGCATGGTCTGGTGTCAGGGCTGTACCGACGGAGATCTGCACACAGATCCGGAAGTTTACTACCGGAAAACGCGTGATATGCTCTCCTCCTTCCGGGAGGAATGCGGACTGACCCGCTGCTTCCTGATTCGGATTGGCAATCACCGGGATCTTCCGGCGCTCTATGTTCCGATTCAGGAAATGCAGGAGAAGCTTGCCAGAGAAGATCCGGATGTCATTCTCGTAAGCCGGTGCTTCGCCTCTTTTGCCGCAAAGGGCCTGATGAAGGACACCTTCCATTATCTTCAGGAGGGCTACAATCTTGCCGGCGAGGAAGCAGGAACCAATACCGGTAGGTATCTGCAGTCCCTTTCTTCGCAACCAGACCGCATCTGACCTTATAACGTCAGTTTGTAACATTCGTTACATCTTTTGCTTCTGCCGCGCAGTATAATTCAATCATAAGTAAAACAACAAATGCATTTTCTTTCTGACACTTTGAAAGGAGTCCTGTGATGAAAAAATATGTTTGCAATGTATGTGGTTATGTTTACGATCCGGAAATCGGTGATCCTGACAGCGGAATTGCTCCCGGAACTGCTTTTGAAGCTCTTCCGGATGACTGGGTATGTCCGCTCTGCGGTGTTGGCAAGGACGATTTCTCTCCCGTAGAATAACCTCCGTAATCAGCTTCATGAACAAAAGCAGCGGTTCTCTTCCGAGTCCCGCTGCTTTTTAATTTGCGCTGTTTATGAAAAATCATTTTCCCATTTAAAATCCGAGATCATCGTTCACCAGGATCACGTGAATCCGATCCTTATGTCTGGAGAAGCGTGTCATCAGGAACTGACAGCAGATGGTATCCGGTGATTTGCAATCGAAGCATTTCCCGGTCTTCGAACATGGCGTATTCAGTCCAAACCGCTGTGCATTGATGGGTGCTGCTACGTTTCTGGCCCTCTTCATGGCAGCATCCAGGTCACTGCAGACCTTGTTCATCCCAACAAGGAAGATCACCTTGCGCGGCCCCTGGGCAATACAGGAAACCCGGTTGGCAAGTCCATCAATATTGAGCAGAATGCCATCGTCTGTCATCGCATTGACGCTGGAAAGAAATATATCTGCATCATAGGCTGCAAGAAGAGCTTCTCTCGGCTCCATCCTGTCGCGGTCCAGGAAGTGATAATTTCCTTCCTTCAGTGCATCCACAAGCCCAATCTCCTGCGCACTTACACAGCCGCCCATTGCAATGCTGCTTCCCTCCGGAATCAGCTCCAGCGCCTTCTGAAGCGCCTCGTTTTTATCTGCCGCATAGTATCCCGTCATATTCCGGGATTCCAGTCCCTTGATGACCGTCTGTGCCAGAAGCTCGTTTCTGTGATACCGGTTCTTATCCATTTCGTTTTCCTCCTTATGCAATCTCCGTTTTGTGCATCTGTGTCTTCACATCAGATTTCTTCTTCTGACATCCGACTTGTCCGCCAGAATCAAAGCCGCTGCGCCACAACACCGACATGTGCCAGGCTGTGCTCCGTATAATGCAGCGCCTTCATCGATTTGTTTTGCTCACCTCCTCATATAAAAGGCCCCGCAAAGCGAGTTGTGAAACTGCTTTGCAGGGTTTCCAGTTACTTATTCAAACTCGAAAATGAAATACCGATTCTAACCCGTTCAAGTTTTGTTTCTTGATATAATTTGATTCAGATTGATTTCAGTTATCCCATTTCTACAGGGTATACGAACTGCTGTTATCAATTTGTTATCACGAGATGTGATCAAGCAAGATCGATGTTTTGTCAATGATCACCGTAATGGCCACTGCATTGAATCACCGTAATGCGTCCGGCGTCCGCTGTAAAAATCAAGCGATTCTTCTTATCAATGCGAACACTCGCATATCCGGACATATTTCCCTTTAACAGCTCAACCTTTCCATACTCAGCCTGATAACCATTCCGCAAAATATCTTTAATCAGGTTATTGATCTTTTGGCAAAGAGCCTTGTCTTTTTGCAGATCAACATACTCCAGCCATGCATCGGATTGCCAGTACAGGTCTCTCACATCAGGCCTCCATCAGATCATGGTGAACTGCCTCGTTGTTCTGAACCTCACGGATCCTCCTCATGAGTTCATCTGCCTCCTCCGGGGTGAATCCATTTTCATCACGAAGAGAAAAACTCATGCTCTGATTGCGAACAGCTTGCTTGATCAGTGCGAGTGTAGCAGCAGACATTGTCAGTCCCAATTCATTGCAAAGCGAGCTATACTGCTCTCTCGTTGTCTTATCCATCTTAAAAGTGAAATTGGACATTTCCACTGTCTTAGACATTTCGATCACCTCCTCATCCAAAATATAGCATCAATACATGTGTATTTCAAGTGCTTTTCAAGTGCAAATAGACGATTCCCACACATTTCTCATCTCAATCGCATCGTACAAACCAGCCCGCTCTGTTCGCCTTTTGAAAAGAATATTTTCCAGTGGTGCCAATCCGCTACCTGTTTGACAATCTTTAGTCCCAGGCCATTCTGCCCGATGCTGGACTCCCACTCATAGCTACTACTGTTCAGTCTGCTCAGAAATTCTTTTGATACGCCTTTTCCATTATCGCCAATTTCCAGAAAAACATGGTTTTTCTGATCCTGATACAGTCTCATTTCAATCCTGCATCCATCCGGATTATGCCGAATCGCATTATGAAGCAAATTCATGACCGCTCTCTCCATCAGATCTTCGTTGAAGCAAAGCTCCAGCTCCTGAAGTCTGTCATCGATTTCGATTGTGAACTGATACCGCACATCCTCCGTCTGATTCATGATTTCTGTGAGGATCATTCTGAGGAACCGGCTGATTCTCACTTTCTTTTTCTCAAATTTCCCTGCGCCAAACTCCAGTTTACTGGAAAGATTCAGATTATCCACGAGCCGGCGAAGCCGGATTCCTTGTGTCTCAATAGATTTCGCCCTTTGCCTTACCTCCGCCTCCTGCGTTGAACCGGCAATGATTTCCGCATTACCCAGAACAATCGCAAGCGGTGTACGAATATCATGTGACACTCCTGCAATCCACTCTGTACGCTCTTCTTCCTTTTGACTTGAGCGTCGTCTCTGTATCCAAGTCGGAACAGTCACAAGCACTGCTATATTGAACATAAAAAGCAACGGAAATATCTTCAAAAGGTTTGTCATCAGGTTCACATCAAACTCGAATGTATATTTCCATACCTGATCTTTTTCCCCGCCAATCACGAGTAATCCCTGCTCGACGACATAGGTGCGGACCGGATAATCCTCAAGATAGTACCGGGTAAACTTTGCGACATCCTGTAATGTATAAGTTTTTCTAAGCTCTTCGGGGAGTGCTTCGCTCCATAAAATGCTTCCATTCTTATCCAGGAGCATAGCAAACTGCTGGTACTTCAAAAGTCTTTCCGTCTCTTTCTTATCCAACTGATAGCTTCCATTTTTTTCAGACAGATGCATCAGGATCTCCTGCGGGTCATGATAATCCGCCGAATTATTTCTGATCACCACGATCCCACAGATCAGAAGATCAGTAAAGAGAAGCAGAATTATCATCATCACAATTCCGGCAAACAGCTGTAGCCTCTTTCCCGTTTTTCGCTTCATGATTCCTTCTCCAGCTTATAGCCAAGCCCCCGCACCGTGATCAGGTATCTTGGCTTTGACGGCTCTGCCTCTACCTTTTCTCTTAAATGGCGCATATGGACAATCAGCGAACTCTCCAGTCCAAAGCTGCCGTCCGGCCAGAGGGCGTCGCACAACGCGTCTGTTGTAACAATTTTCCCCCGGTTCCGGAAAAGAATATGAAAGAGCGCCAGTTCCTTTGCAGTAAGATCAGTCTCCTTTCCATTCCGAGTAACAGTTCCCGCATCCATTGAGACAACCGTTTGCCCCAGACGAGCAGTCTGCCCCTTCTCCTCAAAATGATAGGTTCTTCTAAGTACCGCTCCGATTCTCAACAGCAATTCCTTTGGAAGAAATGGCTTGGTGATGTAATCATCCGCCCCAAGTCCAAGCCCCTTCAGACGTGCCGTGTCCTCATCCCTCGCCGACAAAAAGATCACCGGCGCATCATACAGATACCCCGTCTCTTTCATCTGTGTATAAAAATCAAATCCATTCCCGTCTGGAAGCATGACATCCAGTAGAATCAGATCGTAATGCTGTTTCTGAAGCTTTTCTTTTGCCTCACCGCAGCTCGCGGCAATATCGACTCGCGAATAATGCTCTCTTTTGAGCAGCTCCATTACAATATCTGTCAGCTCCTTTTCATCATCTATCGTTAATATTCTGCATTCGCTTCTATCCATATGCAGATCCTCCTGAATCATCTTTTATATGTAATTGTTAAGCACCTATGAAAATCGACGTGAAGAGGCTTTTGTAAGCTTTCTTGTTTCCGACTTTTGCCAATTTTCGTGGCGTCCAAGGCGTATAGCGCCTCGAATATGATGTATTTAATAATTGCGGTTGCTTTTACTATACCGTATCTTGCCATTTCCCCCAATGTCTTTGAAGCTTCTTAATGTAAGCATAAGGTCAGCACAAGGTTCTCATAATCTTCAGCAGGTATTCTGTCATTGTAAAACAAGAAACGGAGGAAATAATCATGATGAACTACATACTGGAAACAGATCACCTGAGTAAACAAAGCGGTAAAACTTATCGTGTAAAGGATCTTTCTATGGCTGTTCCGGAAAAATGCGTCTACGGCTTTCTCGGACCAAACGGAGCTGGCAAAAGCACAACACTCAAGATAATTCTAGGACTGATCCATCCAGATCAGGGCAGCATCAAAATCTTTGGAAAGACGATGGATTCCGCAAACAGGCTGTCCATTCTTCGCCAGACAGGAAGCCTGATCGAAAATCCGGGCGGATACGGACACCTGACCGGACTTGAAAATATGCAGATCATACAGAAGCTGAAAGGGATCAGCGAAGCAGAAATCGCTCCTGCTCTGAAAACCGTACGCCTCTATGATCAACGTGATAAGAAGCTCAGCAACTATTCTCTTGGCATGAAACAACGGCTCGGCATCGCCATGGCGATCCTGGGAAATCCAAAGTTGCTAATTCTGGACGAACCGACCAACGGTCTCGACCCCGCCGGGATTCAGGAAATGCGTCAGCTGATCTGTTCTCTCCCCAGAGAAAAAAACATGACCGTTATCATTTCCAGCCATCTCCTCAGCGAGATCGAACAGATGGCTGATCAGGTCGGCATCATCCATCATGGTCGTATGCTCTATCAGGGAACTCTTGCTGATCTGGAAGCCCATGGAGACAATCTGGAAGATGTATTCCTTGAAATGACCGGCGGAAAGGAGCATTCCTTATGAAGTTAAGTTCGATGTTTTCAAGGCTGATCGCCGTCGAGTTCAAAAAATCCCGGCACAAGCACTCCCTTTTGCTTCTTGCGATAGCTGTGTTGTTGAATTATTTCTATCTGTTTCACTGGAGCTCTCCGGATCAGCAGGAATGGTACAAAGCCTTCTATGACATTCCACTGATCAATACACTGATCCTGTCTGTCCTGATGGCTGTGCTTGCCAGTCAATCGGTCGACATGGAACACAAAGGCGCCATGTGGAATCTCCTGCCGACGCTGGAAAGCAGAGCAGCCATCTATTTCGGCAAGCTCCTCTATGGGGTCATCCATCTGACCTTGTTCTGCCTGTTTCAGATGGGAATGGTGATTCTGATGGGTGTCAGCCTTGGATATGAGGGAACTATTCCTTACACTCTGATCGGGAGCACATTTCTGGCAGAGCTGGTCAGCGGAATGATTATTTATCAGGTGCAATGCCTTTTGTCTCTCCTTTTTCCCAGCCAGTTTGCAGCGCTTTCCATCGGCTTCGGCGGCACTCTGACCGGTCTGTTCCTCGCCTATGTGAGTACGAAGGCCTGGACTCCTTGGTCTGTCCTCCTCTCCCTGAGCCCCATCGGCATGGATTATCAGAGGGCGTCGAGAACCGTGACCCTTTTCCTGCGGCAGATCACGCTGCCTGAAATTCTGACTGCACTGTTTTACCTCATCGGTGTACTTCTGCTGGGATTATATCTTTTTACCAGAGCAGAGCAGGGTGAGCTGCGCATAGGCGCAGGAAGGTTCAAAGCACCCCAGTCCGCTCACAGTGGACTGCCAGTGGAACTGATTAAACTGAAACGTAATCCCATATGGATTCCTTTTCTTCTGATCCCGCTGATTTCAGCCGTAATCGGGACATTTAATTTTGTGCAGAATCAGGGTGTTTTGCAGAACACCTGGGAAGATCTATGGACACAACAGTCCCTGTTTCTGGGTATGTTTTTCCTCGCGCCTCTGGTTGGGATTCTTTGCAGCCTGCTGTGGCGGATGGAGCATCAGGGCAGCAACTGGAACCTGATTCTGACGGTAACTACCCCCGGAAAGCTTGTCGGTGATAAGTGGCTAACGGCCGTTCTTCTCTCATCCATCAGCATCTTATGGATTGCAAGCATCTATCTTGTCACCGGGAAAATCATACTGAAACTTCCCGGAGAGGTGCCTGGACTGTTCTGGATCCGGATGATCAGCGCCGCTGTCTGCCTCGCTGCCATCACTGCTGTGCAGAGCATGTTGTCTATGATCTCCCGATCCTTCGCAGTGCCCATTGCACTTGCTTTTGTAGGGAGTATTACCGGTCTTTGGCTGACCGTCAAAGGCGCGTATTACGCCATTCCGTACTCAATGCTGATCTATGGGATGGGAAGCAGCTCAATCACCGGGGATTTGAACGTTCCTGTGCTTCTTGCTTCGTGCTGCTTCTATATTCTGGGAGCGATTACATTTAGCATTTTGTTCTTAAAAAGGTCAGATGTACGTACACACGTTTGATAGCAATTAGACAAGGATACTGCGATCCTATGATCCGTCTCTGTGCTGCTTTCTGCAGCGCACTGAACAAAAGAGAACCATAAAGATCATCTCTCATGACAACAGGCGGTTAAGATTAATCTTCCGCCTGTTGTCCCTATTCCCCTACAAAACCTCCCGGTCATGGTGCCTGCTTTGCTCTGGCCTTCCAATCTGTTTCTCCGCCTTTTCCAAAAGATCCCCGCCCCGCAACGATTCGATGAGAACCCTCTTGATAAATCCCTCCGGCAACCTGTCCACCAGTTTCACCACGATCTCTTTTAATTTGCGGAGCTGAAAGAGCTCCAGCTGCTCCTTCACCGGAAGTTTCTTCTTGCCCTCGATCTCTTCCTTCTTCTGAATCTCTGCATCAAGATCACCGATCTGATCATTCATCTGTGAGAGTACATTCATCCTCCTTGCTTATTATTTTGAGGATGGAATGTAAAAGGTTTTCTCTGTTTTCAGAGCTATTCAATCCATCCTTTCCAGCAGGTATCCGTAGACATTCGGTGTTTCTCCCGCCTCTTCCTCCGCGGTAAGGAATCTCGTGAGATTGTCCCACTGAAGATAGCCATCTTTCCCCTCTGGAACAAAAATTTTCCCCACATTGACTCTGTAGTGATGCGTCTCGGAAGTGCCATCTGAGAAGGATACCTCAATGGTGAGTGTTGCCCCATTCACCTGATCCACATTCTCATGATAATTCTGCTGATCGTCCTTACTCGTGCTCCATTGTTCCTTGGGAACTGACAGGCCGAATTGTGTATGGTCATTGTAAACACCTTCATATGTACTCCCTGCCACCTCGAGATGCTCGTAATGATAGGCGTCCAATCCAGATGCAGCTGCCTCATCCGATGTGTCTGTCTCATCCGAATTCAACGGAGCATCCGTAATCCGCACATATTCACCGGTTCCATTGGCTTCCGCCTCCTGCGCCTTCGTATATTCTGCGTCACCCTTGTAAATGAGGGTTGCCGTATAGAGATTACATTTATCTGTTGAAATCCTGATTTTCTCAATATTCTGTCCGGAGATCATAAATCTTCCATCCAGGTATTCCGCACTTCCATAGTCTGCGGAAACCCTGCTCAGTCCAACTACATCACCGGACGTGATTCCTTCCGGTAATTCTGCGGCATAGGCCGTTATGGCGAACAGATTCTTGCCTAATGCACTGCTCACCGTACCGGCGTCACTGCGTTCCAAACCTGCGTCGTCGCTTTCCGTGACCGTCCCGCTGTTCTCCGTACCGGCATCACTGCGTTCCAAACCTGCAATGGTAGTTATCCCACCCTCGGACTTTGAAAAGATTCCAAAATATCCGCCTGTCACAACAAAAGCCACTGCCGCACACGCAACCAATCCACTCGCAACAACTGTTTTCCGAGTCATTCTTCTTTTCCTGCCCTTTCTACGAACTTGAATTTCCGAGTCATCAATTTCTGGAGTAAGGGCCTGCTTTAAGATCTGATCCAATTTTTCATCTGTCATATCCTAACGCCTCCAGTTCTTCCTTTAATACATGCTTTGCTTTGTTCATGCGACTTTTGACGGTTCCTGCCGGTATCTGCAAAACCTTTGCAATTTCCTGAATCGACAGCTCTGCGGAGTAGAATAAATAGACTGGTATTCTATATTTCTCCGGCAAACGCGCCACGACCTGCTGAACGACAATGCGCTCATCTTCCATAAGAATGCAGTTCTCCGGCGAAGCTTCCGACAGGCCAGCGATCTCCAGATTGCCTTCCGCTTCCAGCCGATCCATACTTTCCATCGGAATCAGTCTGTTTCTGTTCGCATATTTTTTTCTCTTGTTCTTCCAAAGCAATATGGATACGGATAATGCATAGCTTCTTACATTCTGTCCTAAATCCAGAGACCTCATTTTACTAAGCAGTTTAAGCATAGTGTCCTGGTACAATTCGTCCCCAGCTTCTCTGTCTGCACAAGTCATTCTGCAAAATCTCAGGATCTCCTTTCCATTGTCCAGGACAAATTGCTCGAATTCCTTATTGTTCATTACAGGTTATCCTCGTATTCCTTTCCTTCTAGTCGACTATAAGGCTTTGCCCTTACACTGAGATATTGTCGCTGCACTCCATAAGGTTCATTTTATTTTCTGTTCCCCTGACAAAGTCCAAACAAGCCGATTCCCGGGTATATAAAAAAAACTGAGATCACAGTCCTATCATTAGGGAATGCTGACCTCAGAGCTTTTGAAATATTTAGTTGTTCATCACAGAACCCCAAATTCTGGTTTTGTCGGATCTCTGTGATGGCAGAATGTGCCATCAATTTTCGCAACTGAAATTTAACGTTCTCTTCTATGTCTATCAATAAGCAACAAAACAAACATAATAAACCATATCCCCCATGCAATAAAATAACCTATTCCTTGATTTCGGATATCTATGCTTATTCCAATAATAAAAGGAACTGACATAAACATCATTCTTTTTCCATATGCCTTACACATAGCATTCTCATCGTATTTCTTTCGTTCATCCGCTGATTTCATATTATAACCCGACAAGAATTTAGCAGCTTTTCCTTCTGATTTATAGAACAACATTCCAAACAGAAACATAATCACTCCCATTACAAGGTCCAAAACAATATAGAACATATAATACAATTTCTCCTTTCAGCCAAACAGTCTTATCTCTTTGAATTTTCTACATTACTCATTCTCGTCAATTGTCGTGAAATTTGCCTCAACCGGGTAGAACACTCACCCACTGCAGTAACCACGCCAGCAACAAAAGGGCTGCAAGATCCAAAAAATTCCACAATGTAAACTCGCCAAAATACCGCACGGTCTGCGCGTTCCTTCTTCCTGCATACAGCTGAAACGTAATGATGCTGGCCATCGATGCAATAAGCGTCCCGAGTCCTCCCAGATTAGTCCCTACCACCAGAAGCTCTCCCTCCGGGGTAAAGCCGGAAAGCAGAATGGCTGCCGGGACATTGCTGACCACCTGCGATGCAAGAACGGAAACCAGGAGCTCATGGCCCTGCAGCACAGAAAGGATCGCACTGCGAATTTCCGACATATTGCCCAGATTGCCAATCAGGATAAAGAAAAAGACAAAGGTCAGAAGAAGGCTGTAGTTGACCCTGCGAAGAGCCTGCCTGTTATGAAGCAGCAAAACCACGGTCACCGCAAGAAGCACCAGCCAGATGCTCAGAATGCGGAGCACTGCCAGTACAGCTCCTGCGAACAGAACACCATACAAAGCCCAGCTTCCGGTTTGGACCTGCATTCTTTCTACTTCCGATTCGTCCCCTCCTGCCGGAATGGATCCCTTCGGAATCAAGAATGACTGCAGCAGCAAAAGTCCGAGAGACAGCAGCGCATATGGCAGCATCAGCTGCAGAAATCTTCCCGTATCAATGCCGTAAAAGGATGACAGGTACAGGTTCTGCGGATTGCCAAACGGTGTGACCATACTTCCGAGATTCGCGGCGATGGTTTCCTGCACCAGGGTCAGGATCAATGTTCTCTCCGCAGCTCCTCGCATAAGGAGCATGGTAAGCGGAACGCCCGTCACCAGCGTCACATCATTGGTAATGAACATGGCCAGCACAAAGCAAAGCAGCATTAACGCTCTGGAAAGCTTCCGCTGGTCTGTAATACCTCCTGTTATTTTCCGGCTGATCCATTCAAACATGCCCGCCCCGGAGGCTCCGGCAACAATTGCCATCATACAGAACAAAAGCGCCAGCGTCCGCCAGTTGAGATACCCCAGATATGCCGCAGATGGCGGAACTGCAAGGCACGAAAGTACCGCCAGCACGCCCGAAATCACAAGAATTGGTTCTTTACGAATGAATGATTGCAAATTGCCCGCCTGCCTTCTTCTCTTATTTTTTTCCACCATGAACAGACATCAAAAAAATGATTATGCAATCAGAGATGGAAATATGCGTACCTAATCATTGATATCATTCTTATCTAATTTCACTCTGCGATTGCAAACAGCTTTTGTTAAATCACTTCCTTGTACCAAGGTAGGAGCCGGCAGGTCCAGATGAAACACTATTTTTATAAGCCATATACCTAAAATCAGGCTTAAGACCGGTATCACACATGAAGTAACAATATAAATGGCCACTGCATCGATGAAATTATTGAGAATATCCTTCAACTTGTTCAGGAGCGTCGTGCTTCCACCCTTTACCCTGTCGATGAATGCACTCCAAATGGATGCGTTATCTTCATCAGCCTGATCGGATATTCCCTGAATAGATTCTGAGTTTGTATTCGCATCAGCAATGGTTTGTTGAATTTCGGCGTCATACTGAGCCTCCACAACATTTGAGACCTGAACGCTTGCCGGAACCAGAAACGCCAAAACTGCTGAAAGTGCAATGATCTTCAATGCGGCTCTTCTTATTGGATATCTTATATACCCGGCAATTCCCAGCAACACAAATCCTATCGGCAACAGAAAATCAAACACAACAAGACCTGTCAACGATACAAGAAATTTCTCGATGTATATCGTACACAGAATCAATAGAAAATAGCCAGACAGGTCTGCCAGTTTATCTGCAATAGGTGTCCCGAAATCTCCAGGCATAAGTGTTATAGCTGCTGATGCTGCCGCTGCGGATCCTGCCAATTTCTCTACGTTCACTTTCTTCTCTTCAAGAGATTCAGTAATTGCGGCATATGATTCTGGTTTTGCGAACCTTGCGCCCAAATAAACAACTGAAAACATAGCAGCAACAAGACATATAATCAAAACAATCAGGCGACTATTAACTCGTGTTTTCTCTCTCATAAATGGCCCCTTTTAACCGTTCTCAGTTGTTCTTAAATTCAATAGTTACTGTATAATCCGGGCTTACTTTTGAAACCACCGGCTGATAAATTTCCCAAACACTGAGCTTTGCCATCCGATCAGCGTTCTCATCAGATTTTTCTTCCTGAAGCTTCTTCTCCATTTGCTCTCGGACATCCGCAATAACTTCTTTTCGTTCGTCTTCTGTTAACTTCAGATCTCCTATAGAAAAAATACCCACATTCTCGGTTTCGTCTGCCTGAATTTCATTCTCATCTATATCAAGCTTCTCTACCGTGTGTGGAATATAAATAGTCAGCATCTTGTCATCTTCATCAATTTCCAGATGATCATCGTCTAAGTTAGAAAGATCAACCGTATATGTTGCTGTCCCTGAATACTTTATATACTGATATTTCCTTCCCAAATTGAATGGCAGTTTTCCATCATCGGTAACCTTAATAATGTCGGAAATCTTCTGGACAAATACCTGCAATTTTTTCTGCCGTTCAGCCTGCCCAAGAACCGCTTTTTTGAGATAAAGTGTAATGTTCTCATTACTTTCAAGCTGCACTTTCTCTTCCCATATATCGTCCATAGTGGAAGCTATCAATGACTGCCTCTCTGGTTCTTCGCTAGCCGTCATGACCTTCCATGCATGAACACATATTAATAAAATACATACGGCTCCAATTATGGATGCTATGACTCCATCAGCGTGTTTATTGCCGCTTTTCATTATTCTCACTCCCCCAATTCTACCTGGAGAATATATCTCCATCCTGTCATCAAAGATATCCACATGAACTTCACTGCCATATTCGACATAAGCTCGAGGAACCAAGGCACCCACCTTTACTTATTTTCTTTGATTATTCTGCAGGGATTTCTAACCGCAATTACATTGTCATCCAGAAAGGTACAATTCATATTTACTTCGCAGTTATTTCCAAAATAAATATTGTTGCCATAATCCACATAAAATGGTGCGGTAATCCAAAGGTTCTTACCTTTTCCTCCAAGCAACTCGTTCAGAATTCTTTCCTTTTCTGCGGCATCTGTGGAATCGGTTTGATTATAATTTCTTGCTAAGTTTTTGGCCTTATACCACTGCGTCAATAGTTCTTCATCCCCGCAGTCGTAAAGCTGACCTGCCAGCATTTTTTCTTTTCCTGTCATAATTCCTCCACAATTCTCGATTTATTCATTTCTCTGCTGTTCATTTGCATAATCTCTTTTCCGCAGCTCCTGCAACAATCCAACACTGTCTCTCAAATTTCGTATGATTTATGCTTTTGTCATGGCGCTCTCGATAAACAAATCCTACGTCATCGCATTGCGTGGATCCATGATATCGCTCTGTATCATAAAGAGCAAGAAAAGGAGGCTGAAGACCATGGAAATCCAGAGTCTTCAGCCTTCGATACAAAATATTCCGAAATAAAACAGGTACAGCAAAACTAGGATTTATGCATTTTCCCGGTCACATAATGAAAAATCAACAGCACTGTGGTTGTGATCAATACACATAAAACTGCCATGGCCATGCTGAGGGATACACTCCCCTGCTCAAATTCGCGATTGATATAAGTGGATACCACCAGTACGTTTGGCGGTGCGATCAGGGAGGCAGTAAGGCCTTCTCAGGAGTTGCCATCTGAAAATAATAGTTTTCTTCCCTATGGAGCTGCACACCCAGCGAATAGGCAATCGCAGGAACATCGCGGTAGGTATAGACTCCGAAATAATTTCCAAACCTCTTGTGCTTCCTCTTATTCAGCGTCACCGAAGTAAAAGTCTGTACTGTCTCCGAAATCAGTCCCTACCATGCCAGAACAAAATCAAAAGATAAGTAGGATGGCCCATAGATTACCCCTACCAGCACATATCCTGGAATGTTCTTCTCCTTAACATATAGTCCACGATTGATTGGGATATATGTACCATCCTTGATCAGTCGTGAGATTTTGGTCATCGGATTGGCATAATTCTGGAGCTGACTCTTAGGGTTCTCTGTTACGATTTGATTGCATTTGGTTTCAACTGCCCATATCACACGGACTGTATCAGCTATTCACTTATCTCAATGGCATGCCGCCTTTTTTTATACAGTGTATACGTCTGATAAAGTACCAATACATCGATCGCGATAGATAGTACTAATCTTGAAGAAATGTTCAGAGCCAAAAACTCCTCAGCTCCAAGCATGGTTGGATAGAGAGTTATAACCGCTTGAAAAATTCCCCATACCGATGTAAATGAAATCAGACAGATCCATATTTTTCTATTGTCGACTCTGATGAAGTAATAAAATGCAGCAATTCCAGCAAGCATATTGGGCAAAACAACGCGTACTCCCATTACCGCAAATTGTTGCCATGCTTTAATAGGCATCCTATGGCTTGCAGCAGCTATTATACAAGCTGCAAAATAGGCAACCAATACAGCCCCCATCCTTTTGGGAGAAAGTGTTCCTCTTACGGCGTGGACCAGTCCATACAAAAAAGCAGCTATGGATATCGAAAGTCCCACTACTTGGATCACTAAAAGGTATATTGTTGATGAATTGATTGCATTATCCGGTACGAGTATCAGCCTCATAACAATGTCAAATACAGTTATAAGGTAGGACAATACAACAAATGCGTACAAAACAATCACTATGTTGTTCACTACTTTGTTTTCAACTACCGGGTTTCTCTCTACTACTTTTGTCATTTCTTTTCCGGATAACAGGTCATCAAGGCTCACTTCCAGAATTTGAGATATTTTCTTTGTAGTAAGAAGATCCGGATACCGATCTCCACATTCCCATCGAGAAACTGACTGCCTCGTAACATATAATTGTTCCGCCAGAGACTGCTGCGTCATTCCTTTTGCTTCTCTCGCTCTTCGTAGTTGTTCGCCAAATTCGACCATGTCAAATCCGCTCCTTTCAGTTTGGTTTCACCTGCAGATGTTGACTTTAGTATCCCTTGCCTCGTAAACAACATCAAGCACCACCTTAAAACCGCTTGTCACCATTGTGGTGCATCCGCATAAAGGCCAAAAGAAAAGGCCCTGCTAAGCTATTCACTAGCTTAACAAGACCTTTTTAAGTCTTGGCTGAAGCCTCACCTGCTAACCTATTGCATTACTCATAAATACAGCATTCTTCAGACTTCGTTCATTATTCCAGCTCAACTTCGAATCCACTGCAGGTCATGAACCTGCCACTATTTCGTTCTATTTTAGTATCATTTTGATACGTTTTTGCATCTCATACACCTCATTCTAAAGCTGGTGTACCCAATTTGTACCCATTAGCTTCTTTGCCAGCATTGAACACCTTTGAGTCATCATATCACTAGCGATATGCCAACTCCAGATTGATTCTTCAACTTCGAATCTGCTCGATTGCGCTTGGTTGCGTATCCCGTTTACTGAAGCACAACATTTTCTCGAGTGGCTACCGCTTTTATCCCCGGATCCCAGTCTTCAGAAAAATCATTCACATCGCCGAACTTGTCTATCAGATTATATCCACGTTCAATGTTGATTTCTTCAGAATACGGCCAATTTTGTTTCTCAAACGAAATTTCCCGACCATCCACCGTGAAGATCACTCCTCGCGTTAGCCATACATCATATGTTTGCGCTCCGTTTTCAAAGACTTGCTGATTTTCATTAACCAGAACTACCTTTTCAATACGTCCATTTATTGGTGTATCAATTTGAGTAACTCCTTCCAATGCCGAATGAATATCGGCATCTTCCGCTTTTGTAAAATGGCAAATCGCTACATCGTCCATGTTCCCATAATAATCTACAGGTTCTTGCACATTGGACATTTTATAAACCTCATCACCAATATATAATCCCACAATCTGCGTTACCGACGGTGTATATACAAATGGATCACATCTGTATTTATGGAAAGTCTGTCCGATGAAATTGTTAAATATGCTTTCAGCAAAGCGCATATCAAGTTTCTTCATAACTGCCTCACATACAACAACAGACTCCGCAATTGAACAACTGATACCGCAACTGAGCTGTCGTATTCAGTTGTCCAATTCAGTTGTTCTATTTTTTCATGTATATAAATTGCCTTCCCTCCTTAATATTTCCTGCTCCGTCATGGAAGACCTCTCTTAGTATTGCCGTTAATCACGACTATCACCCGAGGCTGTCATAAAATCTGTGGATAAATTCTGCCATCAGAACACGCCGTTTTTCGAGAAACTCCCTGTAATTGCGAATGTCCATATTTACAAACTCTTTCAGCACGCAATTCTCAGCCAGATTCTTCTTAGGATCGTTTTTGTAAGCGATGTTGTCAGGTATTACAGCCCTTTTAATTTTACTATTCTATGCACTAATTTTCATAGGGTTCTGGGGGCATTTCTCCCATACTTTGGATGAAATCTCTCATTTCATCAATTGATTGCCGAAGCTCTTCATGAGTATATCTTGGATTTAAAGTGTTCTCTGGATGATGAATCTGATGTCTAATATATTCAGTTAATACCTTTTGCTCCTCTTTAATTTCATTTCCTTTACATTGCCTAATATATCTACGAGTGGGCTTTCCATTAATGAATTCCTTTTTCCAATTTTGAAATTCAATATATGCATATAATTCATCATGATATTCTTCCGTTGCTTCATTAAATGCAATATAATTCACTTCATTCAAGGAAGGATACCTCAATTGTCCAGGGCTCACGTTTCTTACTGTCTTGCTATTTTGTTCATCCAGTATCAATCTTAAATTATTATACTGCAGCTGTTTTACAACATATGCACTGTGAGTAGTTAATATCACTTGGACATTAGGCATTCCAGACAATTTGATTAAAGCATCTACAATCTTTCTTTGATTTTCTTCATGTTGCGAAGTCTCTGGTTCTTCAATGGCGTATATCACGCCAGTATTACTCCCACTTTTCAGACGTCGCTCCACTTCTCCGCGAAAGAAGCTCAATAATACCAGTCTCTTTACACCACTTCCACGTTTATTTATTGGAATATCTTCATCGCCTGAAATAGAAACTGCCTTAAAAACATCCTGCCATTTTAAGGAGTGAACATCGGGTATAACAGGGCTCAAACTGTCAGCTATGTCTGGATCTAGCTCCTTTAATTTTTGTAATGTATTAGTTGCTACATCTTGTAATTTTTCACGTACCTCTTCTGCAACACCACTTAATGTTTCTTGTATAGCAGTATTATGTAAAATTTCTTTCACAGCCTCTTTCAACGGATCTTGAACCTCATCATCGCTATCACTATTTTTTCTATCAGATTGAAATAGTGAATATATTGGCAAATAGCATAGTATTTTTTCCCATATTTTTTTTTGCATCCTCTTTTGATGCATCTATTTCGGCCCTCTTTAAATTCAGTGAATCTGAAAACGATGTCCATATTGCTTTTCGTAATACGGAATTAATCGTTTGATTTGCGCATTCAATATTATGATCTTTAATAATCTTTTTTAATTCCGCATTTTTCTTTAAGAGCAATTCAGCGCACTCACTATTAGATGGGTGAATAGCTTTAATATATACTTTTTCCGCTCCGCCATTTTTATATCTTTTAACGATCTCAAGATTTCCATTTTCGTTCAATAGATATTCATCCTTTAGCGAAGTTGTGGCAGAGGAATCGATCACAATACTATCTGGGACATCGGCAAACTCTGCAGTTAGAATTGTTTCAGTGTCTCCATTATTTCTATCATTAATGTTTAGGTCGCTTTTATCAAATTTAATGGTGCCTTTCCCATCATTAAAGAAAATATCTAGTGCTTCCAAAATTGTTGATTTTCCAACATCATTCTTGCCAATAAATACTGTAAGATCATCAAAGTCGATACTAGTTTCCTTTGCATATCCTCGAAAATTTTTAATTTTGAATTTTATCAGTCGCATTGTTGTATTCTCCACTAAACGTAATTACATAATCAATTGGTTTTTACTTTCTCTTAAGCTGCATTGGCATTAATCTGTTCGATCACCTTCCGGATTCCCATCCACACATTCAGATCTGGGAAGATTTCGACAATGCTTCCGCGATCTGTGAACGGTGCCTCCTGCAGGACAGACAAGTCTTTCATCATTCCGTTGTGAACGATGTACTCCACGATCTGATTGACAAAATAGATCTGACGGCTGTCCAGATTCACATCATTCAAATACGCAGAGAATGCTTCCTTTGCCGCATTCATATCAAGGCCGACGATACTGCGGACAAATTCGCCGAGAGGCTTGTCCCCGTATTCCTGTTCGTACTCTTCTCTGGTGCCAACCTCACTCCAGAGCACTTCTTCCAGAATCTCGACGTCGTTTGCCGTTAATGGCTTGTTGGTTTTCAGCTTCGCAATCGTGATCATGTCCTGATGTGTCCGCACATAGTATTCTGCCTTTGCTTTATAATTGGCCAGTTCTCCATAATCCAATTCAGATTCATGAACTTCCATATTCAGGATATCGTCCGTAAAATTCGTATCGTAACGCACAGAAGGCGTGTGTATGTATACCATCAGGCCACGCAGTTCTTCCCGGATCTTTTCAAACTCATCAATCCCGGCATTTTCCAGATAATCTGTATGCAGAATCATACGGATCAGCTCAGACTTCCCCTGAATTGCCGGTATGTTGGCAATATCCGCCAAGGCTCTCACGTGTTTCATGAGATCCTTCCGGGCTCTTGCATACTTCTCCCCGGAAAGATAAGCCAGTTCTATTCCGTACATCAGCGCGTCAAAGCGGACGCTACTTGCCGGGTCAGGATCAGGCAGAATCAACGGAACAAGCTCATCCTGGATGGTCAATGTGTCTTCATAAGACAGGGATTGATACCCTTCCGGTTTCGAATAAAGATCTACATACTTGATATGCTGCCGGACCGCAAAGTTTTCCCGGTTTAATTCCGATACCTTTCCGCACATTACTTCAACAAGTTTATCCCGATATGCTTTTAATCTCTGCGTCTGATTCTCCAATGTCTGCAGTTTATATGCGATCTGAAATTCCAGGTTAAAGACTGCCCCTTGCAATGCGATCTGATTGGCGGATGGTTTTCCCTTGTTCATCCGGAAGAATTCGAAATTCCCGCAGAAATCAAAGATATAGAATTTGTCTTTATCCTTACCGTCCACAAGTCCCGGGCAGAGCCTTGTCCCACGGCCGATCATCTGCCAGAACTTCGCCTTGCTCATCACCTTCTTGAAGAACACAAGATTCAGAATCTCCGGTACATCAATACCGGTATCCAGCATATCGACCGAAATGGCAATCTGCGGGAGTTTCCGCGGATCGCTGAACTCATCAATCGCACTCTGCGCATAATTGATCCGGTTATCAATTACTTTGGCAAAGTCATCCGGCAGATGCGGATATTCCTCATGGAACACCTCAAGGATCTTCTCTGCATGAGCATGATTTTTGGCAAAGATAATTGTCTTGCCGATCTTTTCCCCGTAATCGATCTTCAGCCCCTGTGTCATCACCGTCTGCAGAACTTTCCGAATGGTATCTTCGTTAAAGATCCAGGTGTTCAGCGCAGACGAGCCAATAGTTTCCGGAAGATTTCCATCTTCATCAATGAAATCCTTCTCGTATTCCTCTTTTTCTTCATCTGACAGTTCGTCATAAACAATACCCTGATCAATGAATTTCAGAGTTGTCTCAACGGACTGGAAGTCAACCAGATACCCGTCCTGCACAGCTTGTGCCAGCTCATACCCATATGTCGGTACGCCGTTTTCCAGATCAAAGACCTCATAAGTATTCTTGTCAATCTCATCCTTTGGCGTTGCAGTCAGACCGACAAGCGGTGCATCGAAGTAATTGAAAATATCCTTGTATTTGTTGTAGATAGAGCGGTGTGCCTCATCGCAGATCACAAGATCAAAATGACCGCAGGAGAAAATCTTGCCATCTTCATCTTTGGCTTCGTCGATGAGATTAATCATGGTCTGATAGGTAGAGAAGATGCAGTGCGCACCGTAATTGTCTTTCTCTTCTGTGATATTGCTGCAGGAAAGGTCCGGAAGGAGATTTACAAAGTTCCGTTTTGCCTGCACCACAAGCGAAGTTCTGTCCGCAAGAAAGAGAATGTTGCGGATCCATCCGGCATTCATCAGCACCTTACAGAGTGCGATGACGGTTCTTGTCTTGCCAGATCCGGTCGCCATAACAAGCAGCGCCTTTCGGCGATTCTTGTTATCAAAGCTGTCGCAGACCGCTTTAATCGCGGCTTCCTGATAATATCGCCCTGCAATCTGCTTATCTACTACCACATTTCGTAGGCTTGTCCGCATGGACAGCAGGTTAAACCATTTCTCCAAGTCGCGCTTTGACCAGATCGCTGCACACTGTCGCTCCGGATACTGTCCGTCAACTATTCTTGTATCAAAGCCATTCGTCAGGAATACAACCGGCCTCCGATGATACTGCTGTTCCAGAATATCAGCGTATAGTTTTGCCTGCTGACGCCCCTTGGACACATCCACGCAGGTACGCTTAGCCTCGATGAGCGCAAGCGGACGATGCGCATCATCATAGAGCACATAGTCCGCATATCCCTTGCCGGAAGCATTCGGCATTCCGTCAAGTTCAACTTCATTCAACCAGTCTTTCCCCTCTGTCCAGCCGGCATCCACCAGCATGGAGTCGATGTAAATCTTTCTTGTCTTAAATTCAGAAAGATCCAGCGGCTTTGTGACGTAACCCGGTGCCAGCTCTTCCCGGCGTCTGGTCAGCTCTTCTTTAAGCGCCTTGTTCTCTGCGATCAGTGCTTTCAGATCAACTTCAGCGACATCTGATGCCTTTTCAGAATCTGCTGCAGCTTCAGGAATCTCTGCAGGCTGTTCCAGCAGTGATTCATCATACTTACGTTCCTGATAATTTTCTCCATAGCAATAGGAAACAAAGTCCATAAAAAGGAACAAGTTCTTCAGACACAGCTTTGCCTGATCCAGCGTTGCCGGTTTTCCGGTATGCGCCACCTGGTTTCCCATACGCCGGATAAAATCAAGACGCCGCCAAAGACTGTCATCCATCAAATCTTTGAATTCTTCCGTATGCAGGAGTGTAACCAGATTGTCCTGATAGGGCATGACGAGAGCCTTATCCACGGAATACATCCACTTGATGGCAAATTCCATGGCACGCCGGCAGTTGATAATGCTGGCTGAAGGATCAATCACCGCAATCTTCTCCGCAGAGATTGCCACTGGTGCAAATGTATGGAATTGTGGTTCTGAATTCAGATAATCAAAGTTTGTCATTCACACCATCTCCTTCCTCTGGTTGTTGCGCTTGCCAAGTAGCAAATATCATCCGAAATACTTTTGCATCAGACTGTTAAAGAGTAGTTGTGTTTCATCTAACGATTTCTGGACGGCAACTTTTGATTTGTCGACTTGAGCGACGAAGGTGGCGAAGTTATTTTGTACTTCAATATCCGGAACAAGTATTTCAAATTTGCGAATATCACCAAGCGAAATAAACTTCTGCGTTCCTCCACGCACCTTGTCAATTACCGCCCTGTCAAAATAGTCCGATTCCAATAATGCCCGAATGTAGATATTTGATACAAGCGATTTCTTTGGAAATTTTATTAAAGCAACATTCTTGATTGCAAAAGCGGGTTCCACGTCTACAATCACAGGTTTACCAACCGTCCCTATCATCGGCATTATAATATCACCGGAATCAACCTTCGATCTTTCATTAATTTTTTTATAATCTTCTTCCGAAATGTAGTTACAGGACGTTAGGTCAAGATGACCGCCCGTAACGTTTTTAGATGTAACCAATGGCCAACCTGTTTCAAAGTATTCTGGTGAATCATGTGTGCCATCTCTAACATCACACACCTTCCCCAGTTGGCTTTTCTCCCAATTAAATGGATTTGTTACCGGGTCTCCAAACATTTCGACAAATCGGGCTCTGATGAGGTCGTTCAATGCATTTAGTTCCTTTTTACGCAATTGAATTATTTCGCTAAGCTTTTCTAAATTGCAAACAGCTTTTTCCTGATCTGCTAAATCAGGAACATTTATTTCAATTTTACTAACGATTCCTTTCGATATTTCCTTGAAAGTAGCTCCTCTTCCCAAGGAATTAAGAAATGTAGTATTTCCCTTCAAAAACCAATAAAGATACTTATTATTTATCCTTTCAGAGCAAATAAGATTCTTAAAGCCCTGATTACAATACATCTCACATCCAGCAATTGCCACTTTCCCAATGGGTGCTCTTGAAGAAAGAATCACTGTTCCTGCCGGAAAAGGAGAAAGCCCCGTTTTCTTTACACCTAATTCTGTAAGCTTTCTTGCACTGTCATAAATTATATATGAATCATCTGTAAGCTCCGCAGGAGTAATCCACTTAACATCTCCATCCCAATACTCTTTTATACTTGTCTTCGGCGTGCTCCCAGAAACTATTTCACATATTTCACCGAGTTTATATTTCATCAAATATCTCCCACAAATATCAATTTGTCTCATCAGTCAGCATCTTCTCGAGATCATTCAGATCTTCCGTGATCTCTACTTCCAAACTTCGAATATTAGCCATTATCTCGCTTGTCGGCGGATACTCCACCGGCTTATATTCAACCTTCTTGTACTTGTTGATGGACAGATCATATCCGTTATCAACAATTTCCTGCTTTGGCACCATGAAGGACTGTTCTGTGCGTTCACGGTTCATCTCCTGATTCCGATGCTGGTAACGCTCAATAATATCCGGAATGTCGTTTGCTTCGGTCGGCGTTCTCTTATCATCCAGGCTGAAGCCATCCGCCTTCATATCATAGAACCAGACGTTATCGGTACCGCCATGGTTCGTCTTCGTAAAAATCAGAATTCCCGTTGATACGCCGGCATACGGTTTAAACACACCGGAAGGCATAGAAATTACGGCCTCCAGTCTCTGGTTTTCAATCAGCTCTTTGCGGATTGCCTTATGGGCTGTTGAGGATCCAAAAAGCACACCATCCGGAACGATGCAGGCACACCTTCCACCGACTTTCAGCATCTGAATAAACAGATCCACAAAGAGCAGCTCCGTCTTTTTCGTCTTGCACAGTTCCAGCAAGTCTGTGGAAACAATGTCATAGTCAAGACTTCCCTTAAATGGCGGATTTGCCAGGATCAGCGTGTACTTATTCCTGTCAGGGTTCTGGTCGGAAAGACTGTCCCGGTATTCGATATAAGGATTATCAATGCCATGCGTCATCATGTTCATGGCGCCGATACGCAGCATCGTCCGGTCCATGTCATAGCCATGGAACATATGATTCATGTAATGGTCTTTTTTCACCCGGTCAAAGAAGATCTCTTCCCTGTGATGTTCCTTTTCATATTCACCCGCCGCCACGAGGAAACCTGATGTGCCACATGCCGGATCACAGATAATTTCGTCCGGTCCCGGCTGCATCAGCTCGACCATCATTTTGATGATATGTCTCGGTGTCCGGAACTGTCCGTTCACACCGGAATTCTCCAGTTTGGACAGGAGATATTCATAGACATCGCCGCGGACATCGGTATCCTTAAGACCGCTCATCTGATGATAAAGGTCATCCATCGCGTCCACAATCTTGGATAACATCAGCGGTGTTGGGATCTTGAAGATTGCATCCTGCATGTATTTTGCATAGGCACTCGCTTTATTACCATGCAGATCTTTGATGAACGGGAATACCATCTCCTGCATGACGGAATACATCTTCTGCGCCGGGAAATCATGAAAAACCGACCACTTGAGCTGCGATCCATCAACAATCCGGTCCCCAATCTTAACCTCTCCGGCAAATATGCTTTCATAGGGGAGCCCCAGCATGGCGCTTTCTTTAGCGTGCAGATTATCGCTGTCATCCAGGTCATGAATGAACATAAGGTATGTCATCTGCTCAATGACATCCAGCGGATTGGTAAGTCCTCCCGTCCAGAAGATTTCCCATAAACCATCGATTCTGTTTTTTAGTTCGCCTGTAATCATACCTTCCTCCCGGGTCTACTCTTCGTTATCCCAATTCCAGCGATACTTCGTATAACGACCGCCGCCGATCTTAACAATCTTGTTTTCCCTCTGGAGCTTCGAAAGCGTTCTCTGTATCGTAGCCTGACCGATATTCGGAAATTCTTTCTGTATCTCCGTCTTTGTAAAAGTCCCGAATTTTTTCTTAAGCATTTCTTCGATGCGCTCTGGTTTTGAAACTTTTTGTTCTTCCACAAGCTCCGTGCGTTCCATAAACTCACGGTAGGCAGCTGTGATGACGCCAAGCATATAGGTAACAAACGGCATATAGTCATTGCTTCCTTCATGCCATTCTGCTGAACTTGCCTGCAGTGCATCATAATACCCATCTTTCGTTGTCTCGATCAATTTCTCAATACTGATATACCTGCCTACGTAATATCCATTTTTATATAGCAGAAGAAGTGTAAGCAGTCTGCTCATTCTGCCGTTTCCATCAAGGAACGGATGAATGCACAGAAAATCAAGAATGAACATCGGGATCACAAGCAGTGGATCAACCTGTGCATCTGACAAAATCTCCTGATATGCCCTGCACAACCGCTCCATCGCCTCTGGTGTTTCAAAGGCTGAAACAGGCTGGAATCTCACTTTCCGATTTCCATCTTTATCCACTTCCTCAATCCTGTTTTCGGAAGATTTCCAGCTGCCGCCGATTCTTGTCTCCTCAAATTTATACATATCGCGGTGGAGCTGCAGTAGCAATGCGGGCTTGATGGGAATGTGTTCATAGTTCTCGTGGATGGTGTTCAGGACATCCCGATATCCGGCAATCTCATATTCATCTCTGGAATGCGGCGTCGTCTTATCCAGAACAATTTTCTTCAGCCGCTCATCCGAAGTGTAAATGCCTTCGATTTTGTTCGAGCTTTCCGTGCTTTGAATTTTTGCAATTTCAACAAGATTCTGCAGAACATCTGCATGCCTGGTCGCAATCAGTTCCTGTCTTCCCTTATACTCATGAATCGCTGTCAGGTAATTTACAATTTGAGGTGTAAGCAGTTTTGTCCACTTGTTCCGATAGGAGAAATCACGCATATCCCGATCCTCTATTTTGATCATTTTCAAGCTATTGATACACTTAACATATCATATGATGCAATTGAAATCAAGCCTTTCAATATGATCATATTTTCATAGATGATCATGTTGAAAGGACAATGATCAAATTACAACCCTGATATCAGCTCGATATAGAGTATGCCCCTTGCCATTCTACTGGCCTGTCTGAACGGATCTGAGAATGTCAACGCAGATCTACAGGCTGGCCTCTTTTCTGTATACTTTCGTATCGGCATGGTTTATATTTCGTTCTGACGTTTCTGCTTGCTTCTCCGCAAGTTGTTTCAGAACACTGAGTTTCTGTGTCCGCGGCTTTGGCTGCTCTATATTTTTCTCATCCTGAGTGATGATTCCATCCCATTTTGCCTGTGCTCTGCGCACCTGCTCCAGCGCTTTCTTCGCTGCATGGTATTCCTGTTCTGCTTCCCTTACACTGGCAAATCCGTTTGCATCCGGAATCAGGAACAGCTGATTTCGACAAAATGTGATCTGACGCTCCAGTCCATCAATCCGTTCCTGCAGCTCCTTGCGTTCCCTGCGATGAAGGATGGATTTCGGCTTATGATCCAGCGCCAGCTGGACCGTTTCTTTCTGTTTCTGCAGTGCATAGAGCTTGCGGTTGGTTTTGTAAAGCTTCTGATGAACTGATTCAATCCGCATGAATCGAAACTCTGCATCGCGGGAATCCGGGTGCTCGGATTTCTGCTTTTCGTGCAATTCGGATCCTGTCCTGCTGGAACTTTTTCCTGTCTCACGAACTTCCGGTTCTTCCTTCACGGACTGCATCAGGAGATCCAGAAATTCCTTTAGTACAGCGATCGCTCTCCTTAAGATTCCCGCCAAAAGTCCCGGCTGTGGCCCATGTATCTGCACGGATTCTGATACCTTCTGCACCACTTCTTCCCGCTTGAACGCCGTCACTTCCTCCTGGCTGCCGCCCGCAATCAGAACCTGATCTACCGTCTGGTTCCATTCCTGCCGAAGCTGGTTGTCGCTTCGGATTTCTTCCTCTCTCGGATTGTTCTTCCCGATCTTCTTTGTGGCAAGATAGGGACCGGATGCATCAAAAATCTGCAGCCTGTCCTCCTCACGATCCACGACCTTGTTGATCAGATCTGTGTACAGCACTTTGACATCATCGAGGAAGTTCCGGTCCTTGAACACGTCTTTTCTTCCGGAGAACCACTTGATGTCATAGATCTCACCTTTCTTTAGGATCCGGCATCCGGGTCTTATGTTGCCGTCCGCATCCAGAATTTCTTTTTTCGTCCGCACATGCCGGCCTGCTTCGTCGTAAAACATGTTCCGGGTTGCCCGCTTCACGTCTGTTTTCTCCAGCGTGTCCCGGTCCGCAAAAACCAGATGGATGTGATAGTTGGTCATGGTCTTGTTATGGTGGAGCGCCGCCGTGCACTGCACGCCGTATTTCTGGCGGAACGTCTCCGTAAACAGCTGGAGCAGAAGGTCCGGATCTTTTTTCCTGAGACTCTCCGGAAGGGCAATGATCAGCTCACGCCCCTCAATGCATTTTCCCGTCTTCTGATTGCTCTTCCAGAAATCATGCTGCGCCTGTTCCGACAGATACTGCCAGAACTCCGGCTTCACTGTGCTGTACGATGCATACAGATGCTCCTGTCTTTTCGGGTTGCTGATGTAGTCGACACGCCCCCGAACGTCGGTCAGCTTTGTCATCCGTATAAAGGAATGTCTTGGCATAGAATCCTCCCCTCTCGCAATTGCGAGCCCCCGGAGGGCCTCCGGAGGACGAAATCCTTTGCATAAATCGCAGATTTGTGCAAAGGGAATATTTCGCTCTCAGTCGCCGAGGGCTCTTCCTTTTCAGCATCTGGTGTAGTTTAAAAATCTTTCATTTTGTCATCTTTGGTTTTTGTTATCGCCGTATCCAGCGCTTTTCGTTGTGGCCGTGTCCGGCCAGGATTCAATTTTTCTTTCCGACAATCATGCAGGAAATGCAATAAATGCATTAAATCCGTTCCAACTTCATAGCTTCCGGATTGATCACTACCAGCATATCTGCCGGCCTTCCGACGCTGCTTCTCTCCGGCTCTTCTATGCGGATATAGCCATCCCCTGCTAACAGATCGAGTGTCAGCTGTATCTCCTCTGTTTTCTTAAAAAACTTTCCGCGGCACATCTGGAAGAGATCTGATCTCTTGATGGTTCTGACATTCTTTTTCTTCAGTCTCCCCCAGACAAATCTTGCTTTCTGGATGGAGAGATCCGTGCCCATCATGGAGTAGGCATACATGGCATGAGCCAGAAAATACTTCCCGATAGATATGGCATTCCGCATTACAGTTACCGGGATTTCAAGCTGACCCTTTTCACAATTGGCCAGATGAAGGAGACCGGCAATGCGCAGAACCGAACCAATGTATTTACATGCCCAGTCAGCTATGCCCTGCCCCTCACCGATCAGAAACTTTTCATGTTCTTCAAAATAATCTGCGATCACTGCGTCTGCTTCCGGCGAGAGAACTACCGTCTGCACCGCTTCCGATGATCCCTGCGCCATCAGCTGGTAGATCAGATTCTTATATGCAGCATCCACCTCCGGAGGAATCGGATTTGTCCGAAATACACGAGTGCCGATCCGCGACGGCGGTGTGGAATACAGGAATCTCGCAATCAGTCCTCTTCCGTTCATGGTGGTATTGGACATGATCTCGTCGAGAACACTTGGCTGAATGGAGAGAATCGCAGAAAGTGCGGGATGCGGGATATATTCCGGTTCTCTTCCCATCCGGTCCACGCGGATTGCATCGCCGCAGTGGCCTTTCAGCCAGACATCAAGATTGGCTTTCCCGGAATATCGTCCGGCCATAATGTCAAAGATTCCGCCTTCCGTAGAGATCACGGAGAAGATTCCGTGACTGCTCGCAATCAGACTTGTCAGCGCCTCGCTGGAACAATCATCTGCAAAAAATCTTGCAGGCTTCATCTCCGGAATCTGTTCAAGCTGCGTCTCCAATTCATGAAGCTCATTCTCCATCTGCGGATTTCGTTTGTTCTCCAGCTTCTTTTGAAGACCGGCGATCTGCCGTTCCAGATCTTCCCTCTTTCGCTTATTCGCCCGGATTTCCTCCGCATGACTTTCGTTGAAATCATGCTCGTAATCATAGAGATACTTCGTCATATCCTTCATTACACTGGACTTTCGTTCCCCTGGCGATGCAATCACCACTGTATAGAGACTGAGCGGTTCACAGTAGCCGAGATTCCCCTGTACCTGATACTTTCCCTGCAGGCATACCGCCAGTACGCCAAGTCCGATGACAGCTGCCATATCAGGTGACGTCTGACTATGCTCTGCAACGGCGGAAACATAATTCTGCAGGTGCTCCGGCAGGCATTCCACTGGAAAGGGCGGAAGCTCGTTCTGCTGCGGTTTCAAAGGCACGAGAGGACAAAACTCCTGTGTTTCTGTTCCTGTCCGCTCATCTCCATCCGTTCTTGCTTCGCATGAACGAATGCCACGGCTTGTATTCCCCGGAGTGTAAACTTCCTTGCAGGCCTCAATTGCTTTCTGAATCGTATCTGCCCCATATGTGCTTCCGGCCCGGGGACTATCCCACTTTCCACGCATCAGCCCTGAATGCCTGAAAATATGATCCATCTGCCTGGCATTTGCTCCTGTCCAGAATGCAAGCATGCTGCAGAGAGCCATGTCTGCTTCTGACTGAGATGAATAATCTCCCTTCCAGTCACCGCTCATCAGCTTTCGAAAAGCTTCCCCATTCCTGCTTCTTTCTGCGCGGATGATCAGTTCCCGGTCGGCCATAGGTTTTCTTGCATTTATTGCATTTCCTGCAGTCTCTTTCGGTTCCGGTTTCGCTCGCGTCATGTACCGTTCAAGCAATACATTCAGCTCCTCCGTCCGGCTCTCAAACGGATAGTGATCCGTGATCTCATTTCCTGTTACCGTCACAAATTTGTTTGTCACCCCGGCCACATACACTTCGATACCGGATGCGTGATTCATAATGTAGAAGCGATCCGTATCATATTGGTAATTCTCTGCCAGAAACAGGATGTGCAGACCGGTTCCGCTCGGACTGTATTCCGTATAGCTGTGCATCAGCTTCACAATTTCTTCCGCCTTCTCCGACACAGCCCCGTTCTCATCGACACAGTGATCCAGATCCACTGCGCAGATGCCATGAAAGATACCAACTCCGATTCCACTGTATCCCTCTGCGCTGACGGCCTTTTCAAAGCTCGTAAAGCAGGATTCATCGTTGCTTTTCGCCCTCTGTCCGCTTACCGCATTGTACGGAATTTTTGTCATTCTTCCGTTTCGCTGCTCCGCCTGCCAGGTACAGAACAGTCCTCTTCGCTTTAATTCATCTGGCAGAAATTCATAACTTCTCTGCATGCTGCCTCCTTGATTTCTTCGTTTTTATCCGAGACAGCTGTGATATACTATTGCTGTGCACGATAGGTATCACATCTGCCATTACTGGTATCCTGACCTGTCATCTATGGCTTCTGTCTTGCCGGACGGGAGCCTTTTCTTTGACAGGACTTTCTCTCACGATTCTTTATCCTTCCCCCACTCCTTAAGAAGCGCCGTCAGAATCTGAATCAGTTCTTCCATTGCCTCTCTGTTCTTTTCTTCGGATGCTCTTCGATAGAGACTCTCCAAAGTCGCAGCCAGCTTTGCACTCTGATATCGTCCGCCCGTCACCTGTATCTGCTGCCCAAGAATGCTTCTGCGATAGTATTCGCCTTTCGGAAGACCGGACAGAACGATTCTGGTTTCAACAGCCTTCTTTTCTTCATCGCTCAGCCAGAAGGCAATCGTATTGCGGCGGAACCTTGCCTTTCTCTCGCATGCCATGATACTCACTCCTTTCCCTGACCACTTGCTTCCACCATGCGGTTTTTAACTTCCTTGTCCTCCTGCCCTGTCTCCATAGCACTGAGCCTGTCTGCAATTCGCTGCTGTGCATCCATGGTGGGATGGCAGTAGGTTTCAATCGTCGTCGTAACTCTCCCATGTCCCAGCCGATTTGCGATCTCCAGTGGGCTGAATCCCATCTGCACCAGCATGGATGCGTGGGAATGTCTCAGGCAGTGCAGATGAATCTTCTTCACTCCGGAAGCTTCGATGCCACGCTTCATCTCATGTTCCAGATAGCTCTTCGTAATATTGGCAAAAATCCGCTTCTTCGGCGTCGGTCGATAGATCGTGGAAATATATTCCTGCAGGTCCTGCTTCAGCTCCTGTGACATGGTGATAATCCGCTTGGATGCTTCTGTTTTCGGCGGTGTCACCTTATCCTTGCCGTCCAGTCTTGCCAGCGACTTTGAAATTTCAATCACACCGTTATCGAAATCAATGTCGCCAATCGTCAGTGCCAGCATTTCTCCCAGACGCATCCCCGTCCAGAACAGAATCTTGAATGCAATCCATGAAGTCTGCTTGTCCACGATGGCATCCTCAAAGCTGTTGAATTCGTCCAAGGTCCAGTATTCCATCTTGTCTGCCTGACTTTTTCCCATACTTCCTGCCTTATGACAGGGATTTGATTTCAAATCGTAGTAATTCACCGCATAGTTCAGAATTGCACTCAGCTGGTTGTTGATGGTTTTCAGATACGTCGGCTTGTAGCCCTTTTCCATCAGACTGCTCTGCCACTTGCGGATTTTCGGAGCCGTAATTTCATTGAGCGGCGTATCCCCAAAATAGGGGAGAATCTTGTCTCTGACGATATATTCCTTATTCCGCATCGTCGTCTCACGGATCCAGGATTTCATATCATCCTTGTACACCTCCCAGAACTTTGAGAGCGTCATTGTGATGTCATCGGACTGCTGCAGCATAAACTGCATGTACCACTCCTCCGCTTCTTTCTTCGTCCGGAATCCGCGCTTTTGTGATTTACAGCTCTTTCCCGTATAGTCTTTCCAGCGGTACTGAATCCGCCACGTGCCATTGGGATCTCTCTTCGGTATACAGCTCATACGCTCACTGCCTCCTTTCTTTCAGCGCCATACCACTTCTCCCGGAAATACTCTGTAGGAATCTTTCCGGGAATCGTGAGATAACCTTTGTTTTTCAACTGTGCATTCATTTCCCGGAGAATCTTGTATGCCTTCCCCTGGCTGATGCCGAGCATTTGTGCAATCTCCTGTGCCGTGTAATACATCTTCTGTTCCATGTGCCATTCCCCTTTCTTAAACGTATCATTTTGATGCGTCAATAATAACGTATCTTTTTGCTCCTTGTCAATATCATTTTGTTGCGGTATCTAAAATCTCGTGTTATGCTCTTGATAGAAATTTTTTTACGCTGTTTTCGTATGTCTGTGTTCTTGCAGACAGGGAGGTATGCCATGACGATTGGTGAAAATATCCGGCGTCTCCGTAAAGCGCGTGGACTGACTCTGAAGGAACTCGGTGACATGATAGGCGTCAACGAATCCTATATCCGGGCTTATGAATCCGGCCGACGGAATCCTAAGCCAGCGTCACTTCAAACACTGGCAGACGCGCTCGGTGTCAACGTGGAAGTACTGAAAAATTCCGAAGTGAACGGAGTCTCCGCAATGCATCAGCTTTTTCAGATGTATCGGAACTTTGGTGGTGCTCTTTTTGAGACGAAGGATGACGATGGCAACGACTGTGTTGCCATTCGTTTCAACTCGCTCATGCTGATGCAGTCATGGTTCCAGCGTTATAAGAAATATGAGGAAGACGTCCAGAAAGCGGACAAAATCAAGAACGTAAAAGAACGAAAAGAAGCTTTGGAAAAGGCTTATAGAGAATTTGACTGGTGGATGGATATCTATCCGGTTACTGATCCTTACCCCCAGCTTGTCGAAGCCCAGAAGAAGCACGACGCGATCATGGATCAGATGGGACTCAACCCCAAGAATTCAGATTGACAACCGTGTGATAACAGGATGCATGTCATGAAAATCATAGCTGCATCCTGTTTTCATTTGGCCAGTCATAAATCACAGGCGAAAATCTCACCGGAATAAGGAGTTTGTACCCAAACCGTACCCAGCGGGTAATCGAGTAGGAGGCGGCCAATAGACCGCCGACCTCTCACACCACCGTGCGTACC
>OLPO01000164.1_pt1 | contig 59814 bp, 62 predicted proteins | sample 1672831 | NCBI WGS metagenome assembly OLPO01 (sample SAMEA3136728, study PRJEB25190) | human gut metagenome | reverse complement strand
CTATAAAAAGGAGGAGCAAGCTATATGATAAGCTTAGTTGGCGGTGAACTGTATCAATGGGATACTGGACGAATTGTCAGAGTGGTTCCTGATGAGAACGTCAAAGTTCATGAAGTCCATTTTTCTACTAAGCGCATGGATTACGCCTACGTGTTGAAGACATACATTGTCGATGGTGTAACATATTGCGCAATTCCTAACATTATTCTTCAGCAGTCTAACCGTCTCTTATGCTATGAAGTTTGCGAAAACAGTGATGGCGAGGAAACTATTGCAAACACATATTTCGACATCATCAAGCGAAACCGACCGGAAGACTATGTCTACACTGAGCAGGATCATTTTACGATCCAGGCCCTCTCTAATCGTGTAGATAAGCTTGAAGAGTCAAGTCACACTCATATCAACAAAACTGAACTCGATACAATCACAAAAGAAGATCTCGAAACTTGGCGTAGTCCGAATTCCAGCGCAATTACTGGTGGCGCTCAAGTCGGTACGCTATTCGAAGATCTCGAAGTAACTACTACTCTTGCAGAAGATGCTTCAGAGTGGACTAATGCTTCCTCTCAACCTTTCAAATGCACCTTTAGACCTTCTCCTGGGCAGATGGTCGTTGTAAAGGTTAAAGATCTTGATGTGGATACTATAACAACAGCGAAGATCCCTCCGACAGGATATCCTCTTGGCCAAACTATTATTGGCAACTATTCGGTAGTCAACAGCAGGCTTAAGAGCTGGTACAATGATGCTGTCAGCTATAACTATACAGCTACGTAACTAAATGGAGGTGTCTCAACTTGTCTAAGAAACTCTATGAAGAATCCTCCATTCAAGACATCGCAAATGCTATTCGAAGCAAGAATGGCACCACCGACACTTACAAAGTCTCCGAAATGGCTTCTGCTATCAACGACATTAGTGTCGGTTCCTCTGATGCAGTCCTCTATACTCCTCAAACCCTGACAGATGCTCAGAAGCTCCAAGCCCGAACAAACATTGGGGCTTCTGACTTCTCCGGGAGCTATGGTGATTTAACGGATCAGCCTACAATCCCGAGCACCCAAGATGTTGCTGACGCTGTAATTGCCGATGGTATCCAGGCAACTCTGGGCGATCTTCCATCTGCTTCGGGTTATACGCTCACAAATCAGGATAAGCAGGACATCGCTGATGAAGTCATCGCGGACGGTGTCAGTGCCACATTAGGTGACATGCCTTCTGCAACTCTTCCAACTGTGCTTGAGACATTTATTGCTGCTTTCGAGGATGGTGCTGGAAATTATATTCCTGTATCTACTGATAATAACAATTGGGATCCTAAGAAGATAATTAGTGCCTACACTGGCGATTCCTCAGAGCTGACAGGTTACATTCCAACCACTGATTGGATCAATGAATTTCTTACAGCAGCTTTAGCCAAGAAGCTTGACAAGACTGGTGGTACTTTGACAGGTAACTTGACAGGTAAATATATCACAGGCACCTGGCTTCGGACCACAGCTGCTACTGATCTGAATACGACCCCGCCAAAGGTTGCAGTCTTAGATGCATCTGGTTGGGTCTATTATCGGACGCTCGATGAACTTAAGACTGACTTAGGCGTTACCAGCTCTGGGTCGGGCTCCACGACGACCGCTAGTGGCATGAAAGCGATGGAGTCTATCGGTGGTTATCTAGGCATCCCAACAGCAGACATTCCGACCAATGGTATCATCTATGTCCACATTTCTGATGGCGGTGATAACACTGGCGGTGATCCTCAGATGTGGGAAGGAACACTTAAAATTGAGGCTGGTGTTGTTGCCGGTGGCGGAGACAATGTTCTTAACATTAGTTCGACTGGTGTCACCAAAGCAGGTCGCACTGCAGAGATCGATGCTGGCATCGCATTCTATGACCTTACAGCCAATGACTACGTCGGAGTCTATCAAGTTATCAGCGAATAAAGGAGAAAATTCAAAATGGCAACAAAAACAGTATACATTGGCGACAAGCCGTTGGTAGCTAATGGCAAGGTTGTGCAGGTGGATGTGGCATCTGGGAGTGGCACAGCTGATGTTATTCAGCATGCTGACATTCCGAATTATGTTAAAACGGCTGCTCACGAATTAGCGAATAAAGTTGCATCTGTCCGTACTTCTGAAAGTATCGTATTTATTGCCGCCTCCGATGCACATCAACTTGATACGAGCTCTGATATTGTAACTGGTAATAAACATGCAGGCATGGCAATGAAAAGTTTGGCTTACATTATCCCGAGCATTGATTTCTGTTGCTATCTTGGTGACTATACAGCAGGCTCAAGCACTACAACGCTTGCTGAAGGTAAACAACATATAACAGAAATTAATGCCGACATTGATGAAGCTTTCAAGGGGATTCCACAGTTTCGTACACTCGGGAATCATGACAGTTTACAGTACAGTAAAACACAGAATGGTAGTGTTCTTTCGGCGACAGAGCTTTATAGTTTATGTGGTGCATATAACACTGGGGCTACTATGGGTAGCACAACTGAAGGCTATTGCTATCGGGACTTCGATAGTAAGAAACTGCGAGTGATCTGCCTGAATACGGCTGAAGCTACTGAAAAAGAATACGTCTCCGATGCTCAGAAGTTGTGGTTTGCTACTATGCTGAAAGCTGTTGGCTCAAGAACTGGCTGGAATGTTCTCATTCTATCTCACCATCCACTTGATTGGGGTGGTGTCTGTGTCTTGTCAAATATCGTAAAAGCATATGTCGACGGAAGTAGTATCACGGTAAGCACTGGAAATACTATTAGTTTTGCCGGCTACAATAATGCAATGATTCTTGCTGCGATTCACGGTCATGTGCATTGTTTTAAAACTGCTAAGCTCAACAGCATTGCCAGTGGCGCAGGTACGGAATATAACGTATGGCGTGTAGCTACTCCCAACATGTGCTTTGCTCGAAATAATGAATATGGACAAAATGGAAGCGCGGAATATTATGGAATCGAATTCGGTGAAACTACGACCTATAACAAGACTGCCAATAGTGCAAAGGATACGTCTTTTGTTGTTAATGTAATTAACCCAAGTGAACAGAAGATCTATAGCTACTGTTATGGCGCTGGATATGATCGAGAAATTTTTATTGGTATTACGACTATTGCTGTCGATGGAGTAGCACTGAATGCGTCTTCTGGCGAATTGACGGTTGGTGGAACAGTAGTTCTTCAGGCAACAATTAGCCCGTCCGATGCTAGTAATAAAGCCGTAACTTGGACGAGCACCGCACCTACAGTGGCAAGTGTAGAGAGTGGTGTTGTTACTGCACTTGCAGCAGGAAATGCCACCATAATTTGCACGACCGTTGATGGTGGATTTACGGCTATGTATAATCTTACGGTAAAAGCTGCTTCTATTGATTTGCTTTCGACGTATGGTTATACAGACGACACACGTTTGTCGACAGGATCTGGTGGTACGAAAGCAGCTACCGGTTATGTAACAGTTGGCACAACGGAAGTTATCGATGTATCGAAGCAGACATACCCGAACGGTGCAACTATTCGTGTTACCGGCGCAGATAATTGTCTTGGCAATGACTGGTCTTATATAGGTAATGGTGGCGACAGCGCTTGGGCTATGTATGGCAGCGATAAGACCACATTCTCAGCTGCAAGCTACATTTCAAATGAAACTGGTTTACTTGGCACATTTACACTTGACTCTGATAAGACAGGCTTTACACTCGACATCGCCACGTTAGATAGACGTTATATGAAATTCTGCGTCAAGGGCAGCGGAGTAAACTTAACAGCCACATTAACACCGAAATAAAAGGAGTGACTCAAAATGGCAAAAGCTAGTGAAATTATTAAACTCGCAAAGTCTTATGTCGGAACAAAAGAGTCCCCGGCATATAGCAATAACGTAATCTTTAATACTCACTACTATGGTCACCCGGTCAATGGCTATGCTTATGCATGGTGCGCTACATTTGTCTGGGATATCTTCCGCATGGCAGGTGCCTCTAATCTGTTTTATGATGGTAAGAAGACCGCATGGTGCGATGCTATCCGTGATTGGGCAAAGAATCGCGGCCTCGTAGTGAATAAGAACAACGGCAAAGAGGGCGATATTGTTCTGTTTGACTGGAACCTCAATGGTAGTGCTGATCATGTTGGGTTCATCATTTCAAAGAATTCTGATGGCACATATCAGACTGTCGAGGGCAATACCTCATATACTGATAACTCTAATGGCGGTGAGGTCCAGATTCGGACAAGAACTCTGCCTACCATAATGATGGTCATCAGACCGAAGTATGAGTCTGAAGAGGTGAAAACTTCGCCTGCACCTGCAACTAACAAAGGAGTGGTAAACGTGGAACTGAGAATGCTTTCTAAGGGTATGAGCGGTAATGACGTTCGTGCAGCAATGCTGCTTCTGAAGGATAAGGGTTACTATCCTTATGACATCCCGGCAACCGATAAGATCTTTGGCGCTAAGATGGATGCTGGCGTTCGTAGGATGCAGAAGGAGCACAACTTGGGTGTCGACGGTATCATCGGCAAAGCTAGCTGGTCCTTCCTGCTCAAGTAATTTAAATCTCATAGACCCCTCGATCCTAGTAAGATCCTGGGGTCTTTTTATGCCGTTGTAGCTCAATAGGCAGAGCAGCTGATTTGTAATCAGCAGGTTGCAAGTTCGATTCTTGTCAACGGCTCCATTAATCATTTGATAAGTAGATAATATTTAGAAGGGCTTACAAGGGCTTGCTTATAGGTTACCATTTTCTTCTCCTCCAAACCTCTACATGTTCATTTCTTTTCACTCCTTTCAAAATGAACCCGGCAGGTCCTTGTAAGTTCTTTTAAGTATTATCTATTTGTCTTCGCAAATACAAGACGAAAGGAGGCAATGACCGTGGTGAAAGTGAAAACTCCGAGCCAAACTAATGCAAATACTAAACCACTCAGACCCGCGTTAAACCCAGAGTCGCGAGAAAACCAGATGATCTCTCTTGCAGTTGACCTGGTTGAGCAGCGCTTAAGAGACGGCACAGCCTCCGCTCAGGAAACAGTGCACTATCTTAAGTTGGCATCAACAAAGGCAAAGTTGGAGTCCGAGAGAGCGCAACTTGAGAATGAGCTAATCCGAGCAAAAACTCAAGCACTTCGTGACCAGGCTGACATCAAGAAGCTCTACAATGAAGCAATTGATGCTATGCGGAGATATAGCGGTCATGGTGATGGATCTGAGGAAGAGGAGCGGGAGTATGATGAATATTAGAACCTACTCTGAACTAATTACTCTTCCAACATTTGAAGAAAGATTTCAGTATCTTCAACTGAATGGTTCTGTTGGCAAAGAAACATTTGGATTCGACCGTTATCTGAACCAAAATTTCTATAGGTCTGCTGCTTGGAAACGAGTCAGAGATCAAGTTATCATTCGTGACAATGGATGCGATCTAGGAATTGAAGATCGACTGATCGGAGGAAAAGTCCTGATCCATCATATGAATCCAATAAGTGATAAAGACATTATTGATCTTACTAGTATTCTTCTGAATCCTGAGTATTTGATTTGTATCTCGCACAATACCCATAATGCAATCCATTATGGCAATGAAGATTTGTTAATCAAAGGGCCTATCACTAGAACAAAAAATGATACATGCCCTTGGAAACGATAAAACTAAAAGAAAAGGAGGCTCCATATGGACAGTATACTTACATCAATCAAGAAGATGCTGGGTATATCTGAAGACTATACACAATTCGATGCTGACTTAATTATGCACATTAATACTGTGTTTCTTAATTTAACTCAGCTCGGTGTTGGGCCTGCTAGCGGTTTTACTATTGAGGACGAATACAGCGAATGGACTGACTTTATTAGTAATAGCGCTCAGCTTCAGGCAGTCAAGTCTTACATGTACCTTAAAGTTAAGCTTCTGTTTGATCCGCCTCTTAGCAGTGCTGTAATTGAGTCCACAAACCGGATGATTGCCGAACTGGAATGGCGCCTCAACGTAGCAGCAGAGTCTGATGAGTAAGGAGGCGAGGAGTACATGATTAATGGCATTCCCCTTAAAGTTAAGAAAGAATGCTGTCGGCTTAGAGAAGAAGGCCTCAATTCTAAGCAGATCTACGACGAGTATTACACAAAACATGTCGAGTCTCCTTGCTCCTATAATTCCTTTAGAAGGCGATTGTTTGACTGGTCAAAGATCACTTTTCCGGATGAGACTACACTTGAATGCGGTACTTATGAAGGGTTTACAGCGCACAATGCAACCGTGCAAGTCTCTAAGACTGGCGAGATTGTTCAGGCATGGATCAAGCAGAGCGTAAACGACTTCGATCTGGACGACCTTGTGAAAACACTCAAGGAAGCTACAGAGCACTATGACTATATACCTCAAAATGATTCTTCAGCTGATCGTATGCTGGAAATTCCTCTGTTTGACATGCATTGGGGCATTTCGTTCTTTGAAGACTATGAACCTGTGCTGAATGAAGTTCTGCGTATCATTACTAGTCAGCATTGGGATCGAATTGTGATCCCGTTCGGTCAAGACTTCCTCCACAATGACAGCATTGTCAATGCAACTACAACCAAGGGAACTTCGATCGATAAGGTCAACATGATTAGAGCTGTCAAAGAAGGACGAAAGTTTATTACAGCTATCATTGATATAGCACTCGCTAATGCCAATGATGTTAAAGTGCTTTATTCTCCTGGTAACCATGATCGTAGCGTGACCTGGATGTTCATGCAAGTCCTCCTCGAGAGATATGGCCCTGATGTGGTCGATGATGCTATGGAATACCGAAAAGTTTTCACCTATGGCAAGAACTCTATCATGGTAACTCATGGCGATTCCAAGCGTGCGACGGCTAATAACCTGTCTCATATCTTTGCAGTTACATATCCGGAAGAATTCGCTCAGGCTACAACCAGAGAAGTCCATGCTGGTCATCTTCATCACGAGGAAGAGGGTGATGTCTTTGGTGTGATGATCCGAAGACTGTCCTCTCGAGCTGCCGTTGATGACTGGTCTAATCGTGAAGACTATGTTGGCACACATCGCAGGTTCATGGTCTTTGAATGGGACCGAGAGTCTCTGCGATCTATACATTATGTTTAAGTAGAGGAGGCGAAAATTCAAAATGGATAGTAAATACATCATTACTCCATCTGGTAACTTTGTTAGCACCGATGAACTCTACCATTGGGGCATTAAAGGAATGAAGTGGGGCGTTCGTAGATACCAAAATGCAGATGGAACGCTGACTGATGCTGGCAAGAAGCGCTATCTCAACCCAGACGGAACTCTTAATAAAAAGGGTAAGAAGAAATTCGGCGACTCTATTAAACTTGCCGAAAAAGAAACTTCCAAAGCTAAAACTTCTGACGATTATCTCAATGATCAGTTGTCTAAGATGACAGACCAAGAATTGATGCAGAAAGTTATTAGGCTTCGTCAGGAAGATTCTTACCGAGAACTCTCTAAGAAGCTTGGCTATGATGGTCCTAAGAGTGACATCGACTACCAGATCGCTGAATTAACAAAGCAGAAGACGTATCTTGCTCTTCAGAAAGATGTTAAAGATCTTAATAATCAGCTTCATCCTAAGAAGGAAAAAGCCGTTGCGAAATTTTTAAAATCCGCGATGGACAAAGTTGTTGCACCGGCAGCTACTGAGGTTGGTAAGAATCTTCTTAAGCAATATCTCGGAGAAGCTGGATCGAAAATCCTTGGCAATGAAACAAAAAAGACTAAGGACACTATTGATAAAAACGTTAAGAAAGAACAGGCTAAACAGTCTACAGAAAATGCTGCCAAAGCCAATGTTTATGATGATAGTACCAGTGGCGAGCGAAATAAGAGTAAAAAGTCGAAGAAATCGAAAGGCGGCTCGTCTAGTAACTCTAGCAATACACGTGCTGAGCGAGTTGTAGCGGAAGTTGTTGACAATTACTCTAATAGATCCGTGTCTTCGAGCAGCACTAGTTCTTCTTACGGAAGTTCCTGGACTTCTAGATACAACGATACTCCGGTGTACAGCCTACCATCTCCTAATATTTATGGCTATCTGCCAGCACCAAAGGATGATGACTGATGTTGTCTAATACTGCTACACCGAAGTATTATGGAGAATTTCGAGAGAAAGTTCTTAGAAATGAGATTCCAGTATGCAAAGAAATCTCAATGGAGATGAATCGCATTGATCAGCTCATTGCTAATCCAGGAATTTATTACGATGGTAAAGCCATCGATGGTTTTATCGAGTATTGCGAAAATGAGCTGACTTTGACAAATGGAGAAGATCTGTATCTATTAGACTCATTTAAATTATGGGCTGAACAGATCTTTGGCTGGTATTACTTCCTTGAAACTAGTGTCTATGTGCCTTCTAAAGGCAATCATGGCGGACACTATGTAAGGAAACGAATCAAGAAAAGACTTGTTAACAAACAATACTTGATAGTTGCTCGTGGTGGAGCCAAGTCAATGTATGCTTCGCTCATCCAGAGTTACTTCTTGAATGTTGACACTAGCACGACTTATCAAGTCTGCACTGCACCTACTATGAAGCAAGCAGATGAAGTCATGAGCCCCATACGAACCTCTATTGCACGAGCAAGAGGACCTCTGTTTAAATTCCTCACTGAAGGTTCTCTCCAAAACACCACAGGTTCGAAAGAAAACCGTGTTAAATTAGCCTCCACTAAAAAGGGTATCCAAAATTTCCTTACCAATTCAATGGTTGAAGTTCGTCCAATGCGAATCGATGCCCTTCAGGGACTTCGAGTTAAGATCGCAACGGTTGACGAATGGCTTTCCGGTGACGTGCGAGAAAATCCTATCGAATGTTTGGAGCAGGGTGCTTCAAAAGAGCAAGGAACTGGCGAAGACAATGACTGGCTGATCGTGGCTATCAGCTCTGAAGGTACAGTTCGTAATGGCAGCGGCGATACAATCAAAATGGAATTGATGAAGATTCTAAAGGGTGAGTATCAGGATTATCACACGTCAATCTGGTGGTACAAACTTGATTCGCTTGAAGAAGTTAACGACCCTGCTATGTGGATCAAGGCTCAACCGAACATTGACCATACTGTTAAGTATGAAACTTATCAACGGGCAGTTGAGAAAGCCGAGAAAGTTCCTTCTGAGCGCAATGATATTCTTGCAAAACGTTTTGGTATTCCGATGGAAGGCTATACGTATTTCTTCACTTATGACGAAACTCTTCCTCATGAGCGGAAACGAGACTATTGGCGAATGGCTTGTTCACTTGGTGCTGACTTGTCACAAGGCGATGACTTCTGTTCATTTGTATTTCTGTTTCCATTATCTCGTGGAGAGTTCGGCATCAAGACTCGTAACTACATAACTGAGTATACATTAAGTAGACTTCCGATCGCTATGCGACAGAAGTATGAGGAATTTATTGCTGAAGGTAGCTTAATCGTTATGCCTGGTACCGTTCTCGATATGATGGAAGTTTACGATGACCTTGATCATTTCGTAACTGAGCATGAATATGACATTCGGTCTTTTGGCTATGACCCTTACAACGCTAGAGAATTCGTTCAGCGGTGGGAACAGGAGAATGGTCCGTTTGGTATCGAGAAAGTCATTCAGGGTTCTAAGACAGAATCTGTGCCTCTTGGTGAGTTGAAAAAGCTTGCTGAACAGAGAGCATTGCTGTTTGATGAGCAACTGATGTCCTTTGCGATGGGTAATGCGATAACTATGGAAGATACGAATGGCAATCGCAAACTTTTAAAGAAACGCCATGAGGCTAAGATTGACCCTGTGGCTTCTATGCTTGATGCTTTTGTAGCATGGAAGCTTAACAAAGAATCATTCGAGTAAAGGAGGTGTCGTGATGCAGAATGAATATGTTATCACCTATGACGGTGAAATTTATCATTGGGGCATTAAAGGCATGAAATGGGGAGTTCGGAGATATCAGAATCCCGATGGATCGCTCACCCCGGCTGGTAGAAAACGGCTTGAAAAAGCCGATTACAAGTGGGCTAAAAAGAAGACCGATAAAATCACGGCACAGGCCAAAAAAGCTTCGCAGAAGGAGCTCGATGAATACGGCAATGAACTCCTTCAACTTCCGAATGCTTTCCGAACAAATGGTAAACTCAGTGCTCAGGTAGTAAACGCCTACAATAAAAAGATGGCTGAACTGATGAGTCAGAAAACATCTGATATTAGGGCTCCATCTGGAAGAGTAGTTTCCTTCGTTGCAAAACGAGGTGAAGTTGGCGTTTTCATGGCACTCTCAAGTTCTGGGTATGATCCTACTCAGTACAGACAGGGTGTATATGGTGATGGTCGAATCGCTTATAGAAAGACTCACGCCAACAAGATCAATATTTAGATGGAGGAACACTAAATGGAAAAACCTACATTATTGACCCGGCTGAAGAACAGCTGGAACGCTTTTCGTAACCGCGACCCCACGATGTTCTATAGCGAACCCGGTATGAGTTACACTTATCGGCCAGACAGAGTAAGATTCTCTAGAGGCAATGAAAGGTCCATTGTTACCTCCGTGTATAACAAGATCGCAATGGATGTAGCTGCGGTGGATATTAGACATTGTCGGATTGACAAAAATGGTCGTTACAAGGAAGATGTCGACTCAGATCTCAACACTTGCTTGACATTGGAAGCAAATATTGATCAGACTCATCGAGCATTTAGGCAAGACGTTGTTATGTCGATGTTTGATGAGGGCGCAGTTGCTATTGTTCCGATCGAGGCCAAAGGTGATCCTACAATTGGCACGTCTTTCGATATCCGATCTATGCGAGTTGCCAAGATTATTGAATGGTTTCCTCGAAGCGTAAAAGTGGAAGCCTATAATGATTATACGGGTCGAAAAGAGCAACTTATCTTCCCCAAAAAGTCAGTAGCGATTATTGAGAACCCACTCTATTCGGTTATTAATGAACCGAACTCTACTATGAAGAGACTTATCAGAAAATTGAATCTTCTGGACGCTATTGATGAACAGAGCGGGTCTGGTAAGTTGGACCTCATTATTCAGCTTCCCTACGTTGTTAAAGGCGAGCTCAAAGAGCAGCAGGCTGAAAAGCGTAAGAATGCTGTCATCGATCAGCTTAAAGGACCGTATGGTATTGCATACATAGATGGCACTGAAAAGATCACACAGCTTAATCGTCCTGTTGAGAACAATCTCATGAGCCAGATTGAGTATCTCACCAACATGCTTTACAGCCAGATTGGTATTACTCCGGCTATCATGGATGGCACCGCTGACGAAAAAACGATGCTGAACTATAATAACCGAACTATTGAGCCGATTGTTTCGGCTATTACTGATGCTATGAAACGCAGTTTCTTGAGCAAAACGGCTCGAAGTCAAGGACAGACTATCATGGCGTTCAGAGATCCATTTAAGCTGGTGCCGATTAACAGCATCGCTGAAATCGCAGATAAGTTTACTCGAAATGAGATTCTTACTTCTAACGAAATTCGCCAGATTATCGGATTCAAGCCTTCTGATGATCCTAAGGCTGATCAGCTTCTCAATAGTAACATCTCGCATTCTCCTGAGGAACTGGCTAATTCTGGTGGTGCTACGAATCAGTTCGAGTCTTTGTTAGACATTCCGATAAGTAAACTTCAGTAATGTAAATCTAGAAGTAAGGAGGAAAAGTCAAAATGGTAGTTAATAACTATGACTTTGGTGGCTGGGCCACAGTCGTCAATAAGAGATGCTCTGATGGTCGAACGATCATGAAGGATGCTTTTATTGACAACGATGGCGCTCAGGTGCCTCTTGTTTGGAACCATCAGCACACCGAAGCCAATAATGTCCTGGGTCATGCTCTGCTCGAGAATAGACCTGAAGGCGTTTACGCCTACTGCACATTCAATGAGAGCGAGTCTGGCAAGATGGGACGAGAACTGGTTAAGCATGGTGATGTAAACCAGCTCTCAATTTATGCCAACCAGCTTAAGCAGCAGGGTGGTAATGTTATTCACGGCGTGATCCGTGAAGTTAGCCTGGTTCTGGCTGGTGCCAATCCCGGCGCATATATCGATACTATCATGTGCCACAGTGATGACTCTGACGAGGCAGGTATTATTTTCACAGGCGAAGATATAGTGCTCGCTCATAGTGAAGACGAGACTGTTGAGGAAGAGGAAACGCTTGCTCATGCTAGCAATAATAAAGACGGCGAAGGTGCCGGCAAGGAGGAATCTAAGATGGCAGACCCCAAGGAAGAAAAGAAGGAAGAGGTCAAGGCTGAAGAGCCGAAGAAGGAGCCTGAAAACGAGAAGACTGTTAAGGACGTGCTCGACACCTTTAATGAAGAGCAGAAGAAAGTCTTTTATTTCTTACTCTCTCAGGTCGCCGAAGACGCCGGCGCGTCCGATGATGAAGGTAACGCCGAGAAAGACAATAAGTCCGAAAATATTAAGCATTCTGAAGGAGGAAATGACACTATGTATACTAACGTTTTCAATCGCGAGGCCGAGGAGCCGGCAAATGTTCTGACTCATGCAGACCAGGAGGAAATTCTGAAGATGGCTAAGGCTCCTGGTATGACCCTGAAGAGCGCCATCGAAGCTTTCGCTGATGATCACAAGGATACTCTGGCTCATGGCTTTGAGACTTCTGAGGTTGGCAAGCTGTTCCCGGATTATAAGGATGTTTATCCTGGCGCTCCGGAATTGCTCGAGCGTGATCATGACTGGGTTGACCAGGTCCTGTCCAAGGCCCGCAAGAGCCCGGTTTCCCGTGTCCGTACGAAGCAGATTGACGCTCGTGCTGCTGCGATCCGTGCTAAGGGTTACTCCAAGCGTGACAAGGAGAAGACTATCTCCGCTAACCTGAAGGTCCTCATGCGTACCACTGATCCGCAGACCATTTATTTCCGTGATGCTCTTCATCGTGACGATGTTGTCGATATCACTGATTTCGACGTTGTCGCTTATCAGCGCAATGTTATGAAGCGCAACCTCGAAGAGGAAGTCGCTCTTGCTGCTCTGATTGGCGATGGCCGTCAGGATACCGATCAGGACAAGATCTCTGAGGATCATATCCGTCCGGTGTGGAAGGATGCTGACCTGTACACCATCAAGGCTTCTGTCGATATCGATGGTATGAAGACGAAGCTGCAGGGTACCGATACCAGCGCTAACTTCGGCGAGGAATACATCCAGACCGAGGCTATCATTGCTGCTTCTCTGCATGCTCGTGAGAAGTATAAGGCTAAGGGCACCCCCGACTTCTATTGCACTCCGCACCTGCTGAACACCATGCTCCTCGCTCGTGACCTGAATGGCCGTCGTATCTATGACTCCGCTGCTGATCTTGCGAAGGTTCTTCGTGTCAACAACATTTACACTGTTGAGCAGATGGAAGGCCTGAGCCGTGAGGCCGACCCTGCTAAGACTGAAGAGACCGGTAAGAAGTTCAACCTGCTTGGCATCTTCGTTAACATGGCAAACTATCAGTTTGGCTCGACTAAGGGCGGCGAAATCACCAGCTTTGAGGACTTCGACATTGACTTCAACCAGTACAAGTATCTGATGGAGACCCGTCTGTCTGGCGCTCTGACTGATGTTTATGCTGCTATTGCTCTGGAGCAGCCGGTTGCCGTTACTGCTGGCGAGCCGTAAGGCTAATCTTCTATAAAATTCAAAATGGGAGTGAAAATGAATGAACAAATGGTACGGAAAAGTGGGCTATGTTGAGACTGCCGAAGTAGAGCCCGGCATCTGGGATGAGCAAGAGACTGTTCGCTATTATTACGGTGAATTAGTCAAGAATTCTAGCAAATTCCGGATTTCCGGTAATGTGAATGATGATCGGGATGTGTCTGTAGAGCTCAGTATAGTTGCAGATCCGTATGCTGAACTTCATTTTCACTCCATTCGGTATGTTGAGTTTGGTGGCGCTAAATGGAAAGTCAACACTGTTGAGCCTAGGCGCCCTAGACTCATTCTCTCACTCGGAGGTGTATACAATGGCTGATCGTGTAGAACTTCAAAGCTTACTAGAAGAACTTCTAGGTAGCAAGAATGTTTACTATCAACCTCCGGAATCTGTAAAAATGCAATACGATGCAATTAGATATTCTAAGAAGCGAATTGTAACTACTAGTGCAAATGATGGCAAGTACTCAATGCGGGACTGCTATGATTTAACAGTTATCGCCAAGAGACCTGACCATCCAGTCATTAAGAAATTACTCGCTTTGCCGTATTGCAGTTATGACCGGCATTATGTTGCCGATAATTTAAACCATGATGTACTCACAATTTACTATTAAGGGAGGACTATATTATGTCTAGACTTACTTGGGACAATACTGGCGAACGTTATTACGAAACTGGCGTAAAGCAGGGCGTTCTCTATCCTATTCAGACCGATGGCAAGTATAGCGTTGGTGTTGCTTGGAATGGCCTGACTGCTGTTACTGAGAGCCCGTCTGGTGCAGAAGCGACTGCTCTTTATGCCGATGACATTAAGTACCTGAACCTGATTTCGACTGAGGAATTTGGTGCAACTATCGAAGCTTACACTTATCCTGATGAATTTGCAGAATGCGATGGCTCTGCAGCTCTGGCTGATGGCATTATGCTTGGCCAGCAGAAGCGTAAGACCTTTGGCCTCTGCTATAAGACCACGGTTGGCAACGACGTAGATGGCAACGATTATGGTTACAAGCTTCATCTGATCTATGGTTGCCTGGCGGCTCCTTCTGAGAAGGCCTATGCTACCATCAACGATAGCCCGGAAGCTATTACCTTCTCTTGGGAAGTCAGCACCACTCCTGTGAATGTTGCAGGTTTTAAGCCGACTTCTCAGATCACGATCGACTCGACTAAGATTGCGGAAGGCAAGAAGGCGAAGCTGACTGAGCTGGAAGACATCCTCTATGGCAAGGATGGCACTGGTGATGGCCAGACTGGCGCTGTTGTGGCTCGCCTGCCGCTTCCTGATGAGATCAAGACTCTGTTCGAGGGCGCGTGATTTTAACTAAGTAAACTAAAGAGCCGTATTCAGGTAAGCTGGCGGCTCTTACCACTAAATTAACAACTTATATTATCTGAAAAGGAGAAAATTACTATGATTAAGAAGACTGTTACCTATACTGATTATAACGGCGTTGAGCGCACTGAGAATTTCTACTTCAACCTGTCCAAGGCTGAGGTTATGGAAATGGAAATGAGCACTGAAGGTGGCATGGCCGATTCTATCCAGAAGATCGTTGACGCAAAGGATGCTCCGGCTATCATTCGTGTTTTCAAGGATCTTGTTCTTAAAGCTTATGGTGTCAAGAGCGACGATGGGCGCCGTTTCATGAAGGTGAAGCCGGATGGCTCTCGTTATGCTGATGACTTCAAGGAGACTGAGGCTTATTCCCAGATCTTCATGGAGCTCGCTACCGATGCTGATGCAGCTGCCAAGTTTGTCAACGGTATTGTTCCGACTGACCTTGCTCAGAAGGCTGCTCTTCCCGGCGCATAAATTTGAAAACAATGGAGAGATGAGAAGTGCTTACAATCACTGTGCCTATTAGCCCAGAGGGATGGGATGAAGTTAAACAGGAATTTGTCGAGCCTAAAACTCAGACATTGCAGTTGGAGCATTCTCTCATCTCTCTTTCCAAGTGGGAGTCAAAATGGAAGAAACCTTTTTTCTCTAAGAAACCAATGACTGACGAAGAGACTCTCGACTATATAAAGTGCATGACACTTACAAGAAATATCGACTCGGATATATACAATCATCTAAGTCCCGAAAACGTTAAAGCTATCATGGACTATATTAACGATCCAATGACGGCCACTACATTTAGCAAAGATGAAAAAGGCGGAAACAATCGTGAAGTAATTACCTCAGAACTTATATATTTCTGGATGATTAGCTCCAATATTCCGCTGGAAGTATGTGAAAAATGGCATATCAATCGTTTATTAACCTTGATTAGAGTGTGTGGAATTAAGAACACTCCTCCTAAGAAACGAAGCAAACGAGACATCATGAGTCAGAATGCGGCTCTCAATGCTGCTCGTAGAAAGCAGCTTAACACTAAGGGTTAAACAAGGGGACATAACATATGATTAGTTTCAGACAAAAGGGTGACTTCTCGAAACTCAACCGTTACTTAGAAAGAGTAAAAGAGGCTGCCCGTTTAAGTATCCTCGACAAATACGGTCGAGAAGGAGTAGCCGCCCTTTCGTCTGCAACACCTGTTGATACGGGCGAAACAGCTAACTCATGGTTTTACAAGATTGAACATAACAATGGATCGGCTCGTATCGTATTTTGTAACTCGCACATAAATGAAGGAGTTCCTATTGCCATCATACTGCAGTATGGGCACGGAACTGGAACCGGAGGTTGGGTTGAAGGGATAGATTATATTAATCCCGCGATCCAGCCTATTTTTAATAAAATCGTAGACGCTGCGTGGAAGGAGGTCACTAAGATATGAGTACAACTGTTGACGAAAGAGTTGTAGAGATGCGATTCGACAACAAGCATTTCGAATCTAATGTCGCAACTTCCATGTCTACGCTGGATAAACTTAAACAAAAATTGAATTTATCTGGTGCTTCCAAAGGACTGGAGGACATTGACAAGGCTTCTAAGAAAGTTAATATGTCTGGCCTTGGAGGCGCCGTCGACGCAGTAAGCGCTAAGTTCTCTGCACTTCAGGTGATAGGCATAACTGCGCTTGCTAATATTACAAACTCTGCAGTTAATGCTGGCAAATCACTAATTAAGTCGTTGTCTGTGGACCAGCTTACTGCCGGTTGGCAAAAATTTAGCGACAAAACTACTTCCGTTGCGACTCTTGTCGCGCAGGGTAATGCTATCGAAGATGTTAATAACCAGTTAGACCGTTTGAATTGGTTTACTGATGAAACCAGCTATAACTTCACCGAGATGGTGTCGAACATCGCTAAATTTACAGCAACTGGTAAAGGACTTAATGAGTCTGTTACGGCAATGGAAGGTATCGCTACCTGGGCGGCACTGTCGGGCCAGAATGCACAAACAGCAAGCCGTGCAATGTACCAGCTGTCTCAGGCAATGGGTGCTGGCGTTATGCGCTTGGAAGACTATAAGTCTATCCAGAATGCATCCATGGATACCGAAGAATTTAGACAGAAGTGTCTTGATGCTGGCGTTGCTTTGGGAACACTAAAAGAAAACGGTGATGGTACATATTCATCCTTGGTCGCTGGTGCGAGCGGAGCCAGTTTCAACATATCTCAGTTTGCTACTAATCTGACTAAGGAAATGTGGCTTACTTCTGATGTCATGATGAAAGTCTTTAATGATTATTCTTCGGCTGTTGAGGGAATCTACAATGCAGCAGAAGAAAAGGGCATGCTTGCGTCTGAGATCATTGATGAGATTTATGACACTGCAGAAAAAAAGGGTATTTCTACTGATGAAGCAATTAAGTCTCTTGGCTATGATTTCAATTCTTTCGCATTAAAGGCGTTCGAAGCAGCTCAGAAGGCAAGAACGTTCAGAGACGCCATCGATTCGGTCAAGGACGCTGTCAGCACTGGTTGGATGAAGACTTTCGAGATCATCTTTGGTGATGCTGAGAAAGCTACCGAATTGTGGACTGACCTTGCTAATACCTTATGGGATGTATTTGCCGCTGGCGGGGAAACTCGAAACACGATATTAGAGTTTGCTCTTAATTTTGCTAAACCTTGGGAAACTATTAAAGAAAAACTTAATGGCGCAGGTTTTGGCAAGATTAAAGAAGTAGCGCAAGATTTCGAAAAAGTCACTAAAACTGTTAAAAGTGCCTCTGACAAACTTGAATATTTCCAGGATATTGTCAGTAAAGTTTGGCGCGGTGATTTTAATAATTTCGGAGACAACCCTGATCGACGCGATCTCCTTAAAGAGGCTGGATATGACTACCGAGTTGTTCAGGAGCTTGTCAACAAAGGAAATGACTACAAGCTGACTATCGAAGATGTCGAAACAGCGCATAAGAAGTTTGGTCTTACTATGGAGACTACGACTGAGCAGACTGAAAAGGCAACTAAAGCTACGGGAGAAGCATCTTCTTCTTTCGGAAAACTCAGCGATGAGCAGCTTAAACAGGCTGGACTTACAGAAGACGAGATTAGTCTTTATAGAGCTCTTGAAAAAGAAGCCGACCGGCTTGGCATATCTGTCAGTGATCTTGCTGATGAGATGTCTAAGAAAGACGGTAGAACTCTGTTAATCGAATCTTTTAAGAATGCTTTAGACGGTTTACTTGGTATCGGTAAAGCTGTCAAAGCTGCTTTTGTCGATATATTTAATCCTCCTGGAATTGGAGAAATGGCCGTTAAACTCTACGGCATAGCTAAGTCTTTGAATACATTCTCTGAGAAACTCAGACTTACCGACAAAGAGACTGGCGAGCTAAACACAAATGGCGAAAAGCTTAAGCGTACTTTCAAGGGTATTTGGGCGGTTGTTAACATTGTTACAACTGTTGTCGGTGGTGCATTAAGAACTGCATTCACTCTTGTATCTAAGGTTCTGAAGGCTTTCGATCTTAACATTCTGGATGTTACAGCAAGTATCGGTGACTTACTAGTTGCTTTCAGAGATTGGCTGCTTGAAAAGAATTTCCTAGCTAAAGCTATCGATAAGCTAATCTCTAAGCTTCCGGATCTTATCAAGCGTTTTAAAGAATGGTTTGCAGTATTCAAGGAAACATCTGCGGTTCAGAAGCTTGTCAAAGCTATTGAATCCATTAGTGACGCTTTTGCAAAATTAAGAAATGGCGAGATTAACCTTTCTGAGTTTGCGGCTAGCCTTGGCAAGGGCTTAGCAAAAGCAATTAAATCTCTTCCTGGTATTGCTCTTCAGATCGGTAAAGATTTCATCGCAGGATTTCAAAATGGAATTGCAGACAGCATTGGCGGAGTTGTCCAGAAGGTAGTAGATTTCTGCATTAACTTCGTATCTAACTTTGCATCTGCTTTGGGTGTCCATTCGCCTTCTTGGAAGGCTTACGAGATTGCTCAAGACTTCTTCCAGGGTTTTATTAATGGTTCTAAGGCTGCTTTTAGTGGGGTTGTCAAAGTTCTAAAGACTATTGGTGAACAAATCGTAAAGATCTTTAAGAGTCTCTGGGATTTTATCACGGATGAAAATGGCGACATCGAATGGGGTAAGATCTTTGCTGCTGGTTCGATTGTTTCCATGATTCTTGTCTTAAAGAAATTTGTTGACACATTTGGAAAATTTGCAGAATTGATCGGCAGTGTGACTGGCTTGATTAATCAAACTAGCGCTACTATGCAGGAATTTGGCAAAGTTCTTTCTGCTACTGCATGGGATATCAAGGCAGAAGCTCTTAAGAAGATGGCAATTTCTATCGGTATTCTTGCTGCATCTATCTGGCTTCTCAGCACAATTGACGATCCTAAAAAGCTGTGGAATGCGGTTGGTGTCATTGGTGCACTTGCTGCAATTCTGATTTTTTTAGGGGCAGTAATGAACAAAATGTCTGCCGTGTCTCTCAAATGGAATAAGGGTCCTCAAATTGAAGGAATCAAACAGGGTTTGCTGCAGATTGGCATAGTTATTCTCATGCTTGCAGCAGCCGTTAAACTAATAGGCAGCATGAAACCAGAGGAAGCCAAGCAAGGCATGATAGCTCTTGCTGAGATTGCTGCAGGTATGCTTGTATTTGTGGCAGCGATCGGCGGAATAACCAGATATTCTGGTGACGTTGCAGATGTTGGCAAGATGATGAAACAATTGGCTGTTGCCATGCTTCTGATGGTAATTGTCTGTAAACTTGCAGGAACTCTGTCTGGTGAGCAGATGCTTAAAGGCGCTGCTTTTGCCGCTGGTTTCACTATCTTTGTCAAATATATTGTTAAAGCAACTCAGAGTGCTGGCCCCGACATCAAAAAAGTTGGCAGTATGATGATTAAACTGGCATTTGCGATGGCACTCATGGTTGGCGTTTGTAAACTTGCTGGTTTGCTCACCGCGGAAGACATGTTCAAAGGCGCGAACTTTGCAGCTGGGTTTGTTATCTTTGTAGCTGCGTTGGTCAAAGTCACAAAGATAAGCAGCGAACAGAAAATGGCTAAGATCAGTTTGATGATCACGAGCATTTCATTTGCAATGCTCATGCTTGTTGGTGTGTGCAAACTTTGTGGGCTGCTCTCTGTTAGCGACATGATTAAGGGCGGCACATTTATGGCTGGTTTCTTAATATTTGTTGCGTCTCTTGTTCAGATTCTTAAGATTAGTAATAAGCAGAAAATGGCTGAAGTATCTAAGACAATCACTGCTATGTCTATGGGTATTGCAGTCTTGGCCGGTGTTTGTGTCTTGCTGAGTTTCGTTGATGTAAGGAGTTTGGCAAAGGGAATTACCGCAGTTGGTATGCTTAGTGCTATGATGGCGCTCATGGCTCATTCCTTGAAGGGCGCAAAGAATGCCAAAGATGCAATGAAATGGATGACCTTTTCCATTGTTGCCATGGCTGCTTCTGTTGCAGCACTCTCTTTTATTGATGATAAGGATCTCGCCAAAGCTGTTGGCGCAATGGCTGCATTGATGGGCATGTTTGCAATCATGATGCGTAGCCTGAAGGGTCTGACTAAGGTTCCTGTTGGTCCTATTATCATGATGATCGGTGTGATTACAGCACTTACTGGCATCATGTATTTGCTCGGCTTGCTAAATCCTAAGACAACAATTGCGACTGTAGCCTCTCTGGCAACTCTCATGCTGGCGATGGCTGGCGTCCTTAAGATTCTCAGTTCTATGAATGCTGATGTCAAGAAAGCTTTCGAGGGTGCCATTTCGCTTGCTACGATGGTGATTCCTCTACTTGCTTTTGTCGGCGTTCTGTATTCGATGAAAAACCTTAAGGTTTCTATTAAGAATGTTGCGGCGCTTATTATCTTAATGACGGCGATAGCGGGGCTTGTCAAGCTGCTTGACCTCATGAAGGTCAACGTGTGGGGTGCAGTAAAGGGTGTTATTGCACTTACTGCTATGGCTGCTCCGATGTGGGTATTCATTAAAGTTCTGAAGACCATGAACGGTGTAGAGAATGCTATGGGTAATGTTAAGGCCCTGGTCGTTCTCATGAGTGTACTTACACTTCTGTTGCTACCGCTTACATTAGTCGGCGCGCTAATTTGGCCTGCCATTTTAGGCGTTGCTGCTCTAACTGCGATGGCTATTCCGATGCTCACATTCATTGCGATTATTAAGCGTATGAATGGTATCGAGAATGCTGAAACCAATATTAATCTGCTGCTTGGTCTCATGACCACAATGACTGAGCTTCTGACTAAGATCGCTCTTGTTGGTCCTATGGCTCTGATTGGCGTCACTGCTATGACTGGACTCGCTGCTCTTATGGGTATAATGGGTATCTTTGCCACTGCAGTTGGTGCTCTGATGACTAAGTTCCCAAGTCTTGAGAAGTTCCTTGACAAGGGTCTGCCCGTCCTCGAAAAGATCGGCAGTAGTATCGGAAAAATGATTGGAAACTTTGTCAATGGCATCTCAACTGGAATTGGCAATGGTTTGGTCAAAATGGGAGAGGACATCGCTGCGTTCATGGCGGCTCTCTCTGTTGCTAGCTCCAATGCATCTGGTATTAAACGCGGATCCTTTGATGGAGTTGAAGATCTAATTAGTGTTCTTCTCCAGTTAGCTGGTTCTGCTATCGGCACGTCTATTGCAGATCTCTTTACTTCTCTGTTCTCTGGGCAGACATCTATGGAGAAGTTCGAAACTGATGCTGTGGCATTCTTTAGAGCCATGAAGCAAATCGGTAAGGTTTCTTCCGATGTCAGCATTGACGAAAAGTCGTTTAAAGTCATCATAAAAGCGGCTGAGAGTCTGGCTGATCTCCAGGAATCTCTGCAGCCTATTGGTGGAGTTATTTCGTGGTTTGCTGGTAGAACAGATCTTGAAGCGTTTGGCAACAGTATTACTTCATTTATCAGATCCATGAAGATGGCATTCAAGGTTCTCGACGGAGTTACTATTGACGAGGAAGCTTTTAACTCAGTTATTGTTGCTGCGAAAGCACTTGCTGAACTTCAGAGCTCTCTTGAGCCTATCGGAGGCGTGATCTCTTGGTTTAAGGGTAGAGATGATCTTGCAACATTTGGTGAAAACGTAGCTCAGTTTATTGAGTCTATGAAGATGGCTTTCTCTACACTCAAGGGCGTAACTCTTGATCTAGGTGCGTTTGAATGTATTATCACAGCCGCAACCGCACTTGCTGAACTTCAGAGCTCTCTCGAGCCTATCGGAGGTGTGATCTCTTGGTTTAAGGGCAGAGATGATCTTGCAACATTTGGCGAAAACGTAGCTCAGTTTATTGAGTCTATGAAGACCGCACTTTCTACTCTTGATGGAATCACTTTGGACTCTGCAGCACTTGACACTGTTATTCTTGCTACTGAAAAGTTGGCAGAATTGCAGGGTGTGATTGAACCTATTGGCGGCGTTATCAAGTGGTTCACTGGTAGAGATGATCTTGGTGCGTTCGGTGCAAGTATTGTGCCGTTTGCTGATGGTATGAAAGCACTTGGCGAATGTAGCTCTGTAGACCCTGCTACTATAGACACTCTTGTGGTAGCTTCGAATAAACTTTCTGAGTTACAGGGCTCTTTGGAGCGTATCGGTGGCGTTGTTGATTTCTTCGCAGGCTCGAATAGTCTCGAAACCTTCGGCAATGGTGTTGAAGCATTTGCCACTGGTATGGTAACTCTGTCTAGCTGTGGAACTATAAATCCGGATACCCTCGCGAATCTAGTTAAGGCTTCTGGTGTTCTATCTGAACTTCAGAGTAATCTTAACCGTGTTGGAGGGGTTGTAGATTTCTTTGCTGGCAATCAGAGTCTCCTGCAGTTCGGTACCGGAATTAGTGCGTTTGCAGATGGCATGAAGAAAGTGTCCGAGGTTGGACCAATCGATCAGGTTGCGTTTGAAAGTATCAATGCCGCTGCGACAAGCCTGTCTGAATTGCAGAGTAATCTTGATCGTGTTGGAGGCGTTGCGGCATTCTTTGCCGGAGACAATGATCTTGGCACATTTGGTGAGAATGTTAGAACTTTCATGACTAACATGAAGAGCGCTCTCAATTCGATCAGTGGGATTACTGTCGACACGACTGCGTTCGAGGCAATAAATACGGCAGCGACAAAACTGTCCGAATTGCAAGGAGAACTGGACCGTGTCGGCGGCGTCGTAGCTTTCTTTGCTGGTGATAATGATCTTGGCACATTTGGTGAGAACGTCAAGACCTTCATGACAAACATGAAATCGGCGCTTAGTGCTCTTGACGGTGTCACTGTCGATGATAATGCTTTCAAGTCTGTTACTCAGGCTGTGAAGGATCTGTCCGATCTTCAGAAGGAACTTGAATCTCCGAACAGTATCATTAAGTTCTTTACAGGAAGAACTGATCTTGCCACATTCGGACAAAATGTTTCTCTGTTCGCTGACGGTATGCTTAAACTTGAACAGTGTGAAGGCTTTAAGATTAGTGTCATGACATCCCTCATTGGAACTGCTACACGTCTTAATGAATTCCAAGGTAAACTTGAGGGTTCTGTTGGTGGTGTTATCAGTTGGTTCAAGGGCAAAGAAGCTGACCTTGGCACATTCGGTACAAATATTAGTTTGTTCGCCGATGGGATGCTGAAACTTGAACAGTGTGACGGTTTAAAGATTAGCGTCATGACGTCACTTATAGAGACTGCTAATCGATTAAATGAATTCCAAGGCAAACTCGAAGGCTCCGTTGGTGGCGTTGTTAACTGGTTTAAGGGAAAACAAGCTGACCTTGGCACATTCGGCGCAAGTATCGAGTCGTTTGCTAATGGTTTTATTAAACTTAAGGACTGCGAGGCGTTGGACCCGGAAGTCATTGAATCGATTACGACTGCCGCTACGAAACTTGAAGAATTTCAGAACACCCTCGAAATGCAAGTCAATCCCATTATTGCTTTCTTTGCCGGAAAGAGGGAGAGTCTTGGCGAGTTTGGTGCAGATATCGACGTATTCGCTACAGCTATGACGAAACTTAAAGATTGCGGAGGTATCAGTGAAGAAGACATCACATCCATTGTTAGTGCTGGCACAGCTATAACAGAATTCCAGAAGATCCTTCCGACAGAAAACTGGTTTGACGGTAAGATGGACCTTTCGGAGTTTGCAGACTATGTGACTGATTTCTCTACCGCAATGTCCGAGTTTTCCAAGTCGGCTACCGAAATAGATACCGCTGCAGTTTCTACAGTTATCTCCACTGCGTATCGTATTAAGAATTTTGTCGATTCTCTTGCTGATTTTAACACCGATGGAATCGAAAAATTTACTGGTATTGGTGTTGGCGGTGTAGGTGCTGATGGGCCTGCATATAAAATCGCCAAAGCAATCGCTACTTTTGGAGATGCCGTTGACGACACAGATATGCAGAAGGTTGCATCCACAATTGCTTGTGCACGTCAGCTTAGAACTATGATTGAAGGCCTCAATGGTTTTGACGGGTCTGGAGTTGACAACTTTAAACCTCAGCAGATTGCGACTGAAATTAAGAATTATTCGGATACTATCAAAGACATTAATTCTGTTCTTGTGGCTTCGTCTATAAATTCTGCAATTAAACTTAAGAATTTCATTGCGACACTTACGGAGCTTGACTCTAGTGGCATTGCAAACTTTAAGATTGGTTCTATTGGAACGTCGATTAAGAACTATTCTGCAAACGTATCCAAAGTCAACCTTGCACAAGTAGTTGCTAGTGTCACTGCTGCTGAGAGTTTGAAGAAATTCATTTCTGGCTTAGCCACGTTCAATTCTGATGGGGTAGATTCTTTCAAGTCCTCTGTCGAAAAGCTCGCGACAGTCAATACTACCGGAATTGTTAAAGCGTTTAACCTCGCTTCGGTCAAAATGATTAAATCTGGCTCTGATATGATGACTGGTTTGATCAGAGGTATGCAACTGAAGATCCCTCAGGTTATGTCTACTGTGAACTCCTTGACTAAGTCGATTGGTCAGGCTATTAGTTCGAAGTTCACAACGTTCTTTGATGCCGGCCAGAAACTAGCAGGTAAGCTTATCGATGGTATTGCTAAGAAGAACAGCGCAGCTAAAACCGCGGGCGAAGACCTTGCATCGAAGGCATCTTCTGGTATAAAGACTAAGTATGATAGCTTCAAAAATGCTGGTAAATACCTTGGCGACGGGCTTGTCGAAGGGATCAATGCTAAGCAGACTGCAGCATACAATGCTGGTTACGCACTTGGCAAGAAGGCAGTTGAAGGCGAAAAAGATGGACAACAGTCCAATTCTCCTTCGAAGGCTACTATTAAAGCAGGTAAGTGGCTTGGTGAAGGCCTTATTATCGGTATTAAGAACATGGGTAAGTCTGTCTATAACGCAGGCGAAAACATGGGTACCACTGCTATCAATGCCACAAGAAGTGCCATGACTACAATGCTTGACACACTGAACTCCAATATGGATGCCCAGCCTACAATCCGTCCGGTTGTTGACTTGTCAGATGTCCGTTCTGGAGCCGCTGCCATCAATAGTATGTTCTCTGGAACTCGTGGGATCGGTATTCAGGGCAATCTCAATGCTATCAACATTGCTATGAACCGTAAACTTCAAAATGGTAGTAACGATGATGTCATTACAGCAATCAACAAGCTCAATGATGGTCTTGCTGCTAACCGTGGTGACACGTATAACTTTGAAGGCATCACTTACGACAATGGCAATGAAATCTCTAACGCAGTTCAGACACTTGTCCGCGCTGCTAAAATGGGAAGGAGGGTGTAAAGTATGGCAAAATTATCTGCCGATAAAAAATACGTAACTGTTGAACGTGGCGATACTTTATCGCAGATAGCTGTCGACTATGCTGGTGGTTATAACAACTACAAGAAGCTGGCAGCGATTAATAATATACCGAACCCCGATCTCATTTACGTTGGTCAGGTTATTTATTTAACACAAGAGGCCGCATCTGGTTCGGGTTCGGCCTCGACCAGCAAAAATAAAGTGACTATTAACCAGTTTGGTTTGATGAGCAATAGCGACAATACACTATTTGCTACTTGGTCTTGGGATAAAAAGAACACTGATAGTTATAAGGTCGCCTGGACATATGATACCGGTAATGGTGTATGGTTTGACGGGAGTTCTTCCTCGATATCTGTTGACGAAGACAATCCTTCGCTGTCTAAACAAAGCACTTATAGCATTCCTAGTAATGCTAAGAAAGTCCGATTTAAAGTCAAGCCTATCTCTAAGACTTACAAGAATTCGAACGATGTTGAAACTAAGTATTGGGAAGCATCTTGGTCTAGTGTTAAAGAGTGGCGAGACAGCACACCTCTAGATACTCCGGGAACGCCCGATGTAGAGATCAAATGGTTTAAGCTAACCGCCAGTCTTGACAATATCAATATTCCTGGTGCAACTCATATTCAGTTCCAGGTTATCAGAGACAACGCCTCGACAACTTATAGTGCTAAGAAAGCTGAGATTGTTTCTGGTCATGCTGCATATGTCTTCCCAATCATAGGAGGCAGTCAGTACAAGGTTCGTGCTCGTGCGCACAATCTCAAAGAAAATACATTCAGTGAATGGTCTGCTTACTCTTCGAATCAGGGAACTGTGCCTAGTGTTCCTAGTGGTATCACTGAGCTTGCAGCATTGTCCACAACTTCTGTCCAGGTTACATGGGCGCCTGTCGATAATGCTACTGGCTACACAGTCGAGTACACTACTAAGAAATACTATTTCGACAGTTCGTCTGAAGTAAAGAGCCAGACTGTAACTGATGCTGTTAACTATGCCATTATCACTGGTATGGCTAGTGGCGACACGTATTTCTTCAGAGTCAAAGCCACCAATAAAGTTGGCGACTCTGGCTGGACAGATATCCGATCTATTACCATCGGTGAACCTCCGTCTGCTCCTACAACTTGGTCTTCCACAACTACTGCTATTACTGGTGATCCAGTCACATTATATTGGGTCCACAATGCAGAAGATGGCTCTAAAGAGACATATGCTGAGCTGGAACTCTACATCGGTGACCAGCTTGAGGAGCATACAATCAAAAATAATAAGTCTGAAGATGACGAAGCTACGAATAGTCAATGGGTTCTCCAGACTACCTCGTATACTGAAGGTACGTCAATCAAATGGCGAGTCCGAACTGCAGGCATCACCAAAGAGTACGGTGACTGGTCTGTTCAGAGAACTATCGACATCTATGCTCCGGCAACGCTTCAGTTGAACATGACCGACGTTGATGGAAATGAGCTTGACACGTTGACAACATTTCCTTTCTATATCAAAGCTCTTGCAGGTCCTAAGACTCAGGCTCCTGTTAGTTACCATCTGTCGATTAAGTCTAATTCTATGTATGAGACAGTTGATAGTATTGGTAATCCTGTGATTATTAACAGCGGTGAGGAAGTATATTCTAAGCATTTCGATATCTCCGAACCTATGTTGGTGGAGTTCTCTGCTTGGAATATCGATCTTGAGAATAATATCGAGTATACAGTCATTTGCACTGTTTCGATGAATTCTGGGTTAACTTCGGAAGCATCTTTAACATTCACAGTTAGATGGACTGATGAACATTGGGTTCCTAATGCGTCGATTGGTGTTGACGAAGAGACCATGACTGCGAATGTCAGGCCGTATTGTTATGATACAAACATGGTCTACTACCAGGTTACTTCTTCGTCTGGAACATACACGAAGACCGTCACAAAGCTAACTTCTGTTTGGGGTGATCCTGTGGCTAATGCTACAACCACTACTGGCGAGAAGGTTTACTCTGGTGTGGATGGTAATGGTAATAATGTGTACTACTGCATAGTTGAGGAGTCTTCGGTCGTCGAGGGAGTACTCTTGTCTGTCTATAGGCGAGAATTTGATGGCAGCTTTACCGAACTTGCTACGGGCATTGACAGTACTAAAGCTACCACAGTCACAGATCCTCATCCGGCATTGGATTATGCTCGGTACAGAATCGTTGCGACCACTGAAGCAACTGGTGCTGTGAGCTACTATGACACTCCTGGTTATCCGGTCGGTGGTAAAGCAGTTATTATCCAGTGGAATGAAGAATGGAGCAGCTTTGAAACATCGGAAGATGAGATTATGGAGCAACCGGCTTGGACAGGATCCATGCTCAAGCTTCCGTATAACATCGATGTGTCTGAATCCAACAGTTCTGACAAATCTCTTGTCGAATACATCGGACGTTCGCATCCAGTTGCTTACTATGGTACTCAGCTTGGTGTTGCTGCAACTTGGAATATGGACATTCCTAAGAGTGATAAAGAGACTATCTATGTTCTTCGTCGTCTTGCAAGATGGATGGGCGATGTCTATGTCCGTGAACCGTCTGGCAGTGGCTATTGGGCTAACGTTTCTGTTTCCTTTAGTCAAAAGCATACCGAAGTAACTGTTCCTGTTACATTAACTATTTCTCAGGTCGAAGGAGGTACATAACATGGCTGATTGGTCTAAGTCAATGCAACAGACTTTTGAGTACTATGTTGTTGATCCTGGAACTTGGAAAGATGTTAGTAAAATCAATGATGTTAAATCGTGCACGATTAGTTGGGATGCGGACTCTGACACACTAGGGTCCGCTACCATCGATATAGATGGCTCGTTGGAAGAATGCTATGTAAGAGTTTACCTCGTAACAATTCAAAATGGAGTAAGAGAGAGACATCCTTTAGGTACATTTATGGTCCAGACACCATCTACATCTTTTGATGGGAAGGTACGATCAGTCACAATGGATGCTTATACTCCTCTGATCGAGCTTAAAGAGAAATGTCCCCCTTATGGCTACTCCATTCTCAAGAATGCAAACATCATGGATATGGCGTATCGGCTTACAGCTGAGAATCTTCGTGCTCCAGTAGTTAAGACTATCACTACCGATACACTATATACCGACTTTGTCTCTGAACCAGATGACACATGGATAACATTCCTCAAAGACCTGCTGGCAAATGCTAAATATTCGTTTGGTCTAGACGAGCTTGGTAGAGTACTGTTTACTCCTAGACAGGATACTGCAGCTTTGCAGCCGTTGATGACGTTTGATGACTCAAATAGTTCGATCTTGTATCCTGATATTTCTATGGATCACGACCTTTATGGCCTTCCGAATGTAGTAGAGGTTATCTACTCGAACGGCACAGAGTACTATCAGTCGAGAGTTGTTAATAACGATGAGAATAGTCCAATCTCGACAGTCAATCGAGGCAGGGAGATTATCTATAGGGACACCAATCCCAGTATTTCTGGTCAGCCGACTAAAGAGCAGATAGATGCATATGCCAAAAGACTTCTTAAGGCAATGTCTTCTATTGAATATACGATCACATTCACGCATGGCTATTGTGGTGTTCGTTTAGGAGATTGTATTCGTCTGAATTACACCAGAGCGGGCATCAATAACGTTAAAGCAAAGATCATAAGCCAATCTATCAAATGCGAACCGGGTTGCTCGGTTAAGGAGAAAGCAGTATTTACTACTAGACTATGGGGGTGATATTACATGGCTTTATCCAGCGATTTGATATCACAATTTGTTCAAATAACCCAAGAAAAGAAAGAGAGCAAAGAAACCACAGTATACGGAACTATAGTCGAGTACGACGGTGGTAAATATGTAAGACTCGACGGATCAGATTTACTTACTCCGATCTCCACTACCGCTGATGCCCTTAATGGCGAACGAGTTACTGTCATGATCAAAGATCATACGGCTCTCGTGACAGGTAATATTTCATCTCCCTCAGCTCGTACAGATACAGTAAAAGAGATGGGAACTAAAATCTCAGAGTTCGAGATTGTCATTGCTGATAAGGTTAGCACCGAACGACTTGAAGCTGAGATTGCCAGAATTGATACTCTTGTAGCAGACAACGTCACTATTAAGGAACGCTTAGATGCTAACGAAGCTAACATCAATACATTAACCGCCAATAACGCAACTATTACCGGAAAACTCACTGCTGCTGAGGCTGAGATTGAGACTCTTAAGACTACTAAACTCGATGCTACAGTGGCTGAGATCACCTATGCAACAATTAAGAGTCTTGAAGCTACTGATGCAAAGATTAATAATCTTGAAGCTGCTTATGGTAGCTTCCGTGACTTGACGACTGACAAGTTAACTGCTGTTGATGCGTCAATTGCTAATCTTGAAGCTACTAAGTTAAGCGCCACAGATGCTGACCTTAAGTATGCAAATATCGACTTCGCCAATATTAACATGGCTGCTGTCAAGAAGCTCTTTACTGATTCTGGTATTATTAAGGATCTTGTTGTCAGTGACGGTAAGATTACTGGCGAATTAGTTGGTGTAACTATTAAAGGCGATCTGATCGAAGCCAACACTTTGAAAGCTGATAAGTTGGTTATCAAGGGGTCTGATGGTCTATATTATAAGCTCAATGTTGACTCGTTGGGCGAAACTACAGCCTCTTCTGACGAAAAATATCAAAATGGATTAGATGGTTCTGTGATTATAGCCAAATCTATAGTCGCTGAAAAAATAGCAGTGGATGACTTAGTGGCATTCGATGCTACTATTGGCGGTTTTAACATCACAGAAACTTCCATCTATTCCGGAGTAAAAGCTTCTGCTGATAACACTACGCGAGGCATCTATCTGGATAGAGATGGACAGTTAGCAGTTGGCGATGCTAATAATTTCTTGAAGTACTACAAAGATGCCGACGGAAATTATAAGCTTGAAGTCTCTGCTCAAAGCATCAAGTTTAGCGCAAGCAATAAAACTCTTGAAGCTACTCTTGGTGAGACTATCACTAAGAGCGTTGAAGAGTTCTATCAATCATCTTCCCCTGTTACATTGGCAGGTGGTAAATGGTCTACTGAACAACCCACGTGGACTGAAGGGACTTATATTTGGAGAAGAACCGCTATTACTTATGGCGATGGAAGCTCTGAATACTCTCCTTCCTCGACTGGCGTATGCATCACTGGTAACACTGGCGCTAAAGGCGATGACGGTGCAGCCGCTATAACCCTCAGCATTACCTCAAGCAATGGAACCGTATTCAAGAATAATACTGGCTCGACAGAACTTACTGCTCATGTGTATGTAGGCGGAGTCGAACAGACCATTACGGCTGCTGGAGTGTGCGGGACTCTTGGGTCGATAAAATGGTATAAGAGTGGATCTACTGCAGTTGTGGCTACTGCTAAGTCAATTACGGTATCAGCTACTGATGTGACTAGTGCAGTTGTTTACACCTGTCAGTTAGAAGACTGATATGCCTCGTAAAGCGACTGCGACAGTTACACTCTCGAGTTACCGCGACACGAAGAGTATTACTCGCTACTATAAACTTAGTTCGTCTACACCTAATAAACCAACTGCGAAACCTCCTAGTGGATGGAGTACAACTGAACCTGAATATACTAGCGGAAGTGCATCATCGCTCTATTATTGTGAGATGATTGAGTTCTCCGATGGAACTTATACGTATTCAGCCGTCAACAAATCAAGTGGATATCAGGCTGCACAAGAAGCATGGACAAAAGCCAACAATGCTATCGTCTCTGTAGATGTCGAATACTATCTTTCAACATCTGCTACGTCTCTATCTGATGGTTCTTGGTCAACAACTGCTCCAACATGGGTGAATGGCAAGTATATGTGGAGCCGTACAGTTAAGACAAATGGCGCCGGCACTAAATCATACTCTCCAAGTCAAAATGGAGTTTGTATTGCTGGAGCTAAGGGCGACACAGGTGCAACAGGGGCTACTGGACCTACGGGTGTAACTGGTGCCACGGGTGCGACTGGTGCGACCGGTAAAGGTGTTAAGTCTATTATTGAACAGTATTACAAATCTACTTCTGCAACTTCTCAGACAGGTGGTTCATGGGTTGGTACATATCCTGGCTGGGAGAATGGTAAGTATATTTGGACAAGATCGGTAATCACTTACACAGATAATACGACTACAACTACTGCAGCTATTTGCGTCACAGGCTCGAAAGGCGAGACGGGAGCTACTGGTCCTAAGGGCGAAACTGGAGCTGCTGGTAGAGGCGTTAAATCAACAGCGATAACCTATCAAGCAGGTTCTTCTGGAACTTCTGCTCCAACAGGAACTTGGGCTTCCTCACCGCCATCTACAAGTGCTACGGTTCCATATCTATGGACTCGTATAATCATTACCTACACAGATAACACAACATCAACATCGTATTGTGTAGGTAGTACACCGGAAGGAATAATTGTTGGCGGACGAAATTACATTCAGTTGACAAAGTTAAGCACGCATACCCCGTACAATACTATTCCTACAGTGTCAAATGGAGTCATCACTTCAACTTTAATTGCGGGGAAGTATTTTACTTTGTATGTCACAGGCTATAAGCCTCCTGCTACCACATGCACAGTCAGCGGATACTTGAAGCTTAACAACGCTATTCCGACGTCACAATTTTTCTTAGGGTTAGCATCAACTTACGGTAACACACTTATTGAGAATAAGTATGATTCGACAACTGGTTATTTCTCTATAACGCAGAAATACAGTGGCGACCAGAATTGGATATTCCATTGTAAGACTGCAACCTTTACTGGCGACACTGCAGTTGTGGCACTGAGTAAACTTAAATTCGAAATCGGTAATAAAGCAACTGACTGGACTCCTTCACTTGAAGAAGTAGAGTCGGCTATCACTGCTGCTGATCAAAAAGCGACTAGCGCTAAGGATTATACTGACAAAGCTAAGAGTAATTACGGTTATCAGTACAAGTATGACATCACGCTTAATGGTGATGCCAACACTTATTATCCTGTAGTCTTGCGAGGCGGAGACCAGAATGTAATGCGCGAGATTATGGTTAAACGTGGCTATAGCGAGAAAGCTCCGACTGATTGGAATGGTCATCCTACTTCGAAAGGCATAAGTCTTCTGTTGAAGATTAAGTGTAACTATGGAGGATGGGGCGGTGCTAATTATTCGTGGTGGATTCATGATCTCGAAGAATGCTATGGCACTCTATTTGCAGGTGCTGGACAATGCATGGATTGGATGGGTTTCTATATTTTCCTCCGAGGTGGTGGCGATACGGGAGCACTGTATCATATTTACAGCGATCAACCTCTTGTGGCGACTCAAGTTAATGGGACATCTCCGATGGTCTGTTATAACAGTGATCGTATTGGGTGGTCTGGAGGAACGGCAGATGATCCAACATATTACTGGAATGCTCCAACGCCTAGAACGATGACTGAAGATGTTATTAATGAGATCGCCGCTAAGAAATACATTGACGTCGCTGCTAATACAGCAGATGGTCTCGATGCAGCAAACGATGCTATGGATGAATTATCTGATGCAATGAGCGCACGCCTAGAAACTGCTGAAATGAATATCAGCGCGATAGAAGGACTCATATCCACTCTAGTAGTCGACGAGAACGGTGGCTCGTTGATGAAACAGACCTCCGATGGTTGGGTCTTTTCAATGGGTGAAACTCTTGCTCAGTTACAGACAGCCACAGATGATCTTAAAACTTTAGAAAGTGATCTCGCTGAAACTGGTGGTAATATTGAAGCCTTGCAGAATGTCGTAAAGAGTCTTGAGACTCTGACGAGCTATATACGTATTAGCACTGACGGAGAAGAACCTCAGATCGAACTTGGCAATGAGGGGTCGTTCAAAGTCATCATCACGAATACTGCAATTAAGTTTATGGATGGCACTAGCATCCCGGCATATGTAACTAATCAATCGTTAAAGATTGGCAGAGCAGAAGTTGAAGATGAATTGGTGTTTGGCGGATTTGCTTTCGCCGAACGCGCCAATGGCAACATGGGTCTCATTTGGAAAGGAGAGTGAGGTCGGTGGCTACAATTAGCACTCCTCAGTTTGGTAGTTCAACTTGTCCACAAGCACAACTAATCATGACAGAGAGTAGCAGTACAGCGACCACCTCAACTCTTTCTTGGACCTTGAAATGGGTCACTCATGGCTACACCGTTAACTCAAGCTTAAATAAGGATTATACGGTCAAAATAGATGGTAACACCGTAAAGACAGGTACTTTCGCAATAGGTGGGAAGACAACTCAAAACATTGCAACTGGCACCGTTACAATAAACAAAGGAACCTCAGCAAAAAGAGTTGCACTAGCTTTGACTTTTGTCATGAACTTCACTTGGAAGAATGTTTATGGCGGAACTAAAAGCGCTAGTGGGTCTATATCTGTTGCGGCAAAGACGTCATATAAGATCACATACAACGCAAATGGAGGTTCTGGCGCACCATCTCAACAGACAAAGTGGCATGGGACGAACATAACTTTGTCTACTACCAAGCCGACTAGAACTGGCTATACCTTCAAAGGTTGGGCAACATCCGCAAGTGGCTCTGTTGCATATGCTTCAGGAGCGAGCTATACAGCAAATGCAGCAGTTACTCTATATGCTGTGTGGGCAGCAGTGACTTATAAGGTTACCTACAATGCAAATGGAGGCTCTGGAGCTCCTGGTCAGCAGATAAAGACATACGGAGTTACCCTGAAACTATCTACAACTAAACCAACCAGAACAAATTACAATTTTAAAGGTTGGTCCAAGACTGCTACTGGAACTGTTGCTTATGTAGCCGGCGCAAACTATACAGCCAATGCAGCTATTGCTTTGTATGCTGTTTGGGAGTTGGCGTACATTAAGCCGACAATCACTAACATAAAATTAGCTCGTTGCGATCAAAATGGAACTGCTTTAGAGACCGGATCTTATTGTAAAATCACCTTTGATTGGTCTTGCTGTCAGATAACAGGATCCAATCCTGTAAAGACCATTACAATAACCCAAGGATCTTCAACAGTTACTGTTACTGCATCTGGAAATAGTGGATCAGCATCTAAAATCGTCGGTGGATCGATTAACCAAGACAAATCTTATACCTACACAATTAAAGTAACCGACACTAAAGACGGCACTACTACAGTGACAAAAACTCTCGGCACCACTAAATTTCCTATTGATTTCAAATCTGGTGGCACTGGTGTCGCATTTGGCAAAACGGCTGAAACAGATAATCTTGCAGAATTTGGTTATCAAGCTAAATTCACTGGCGGAATACTTCAACCTATATTAGCAGCTGGCACGGATTTGAATACAATCTTAACCCCAAATGTTTATAGCGGAAGAAACATCACGGACAATGCTTATTCTAATGCGCCATTCACTAGCGGCTCGTTTACTCTCAGAGTTGAATCTGCCGGCCCGAATGGGCAAATAAAACAAACTGCAACGGTTTGCGACAAAAATAAAGCTAGAGTTTGGGAGCGCTTCTATTACACTTCTGCTTGGGGCACTTGGAGATGCGTGTATGATATGGCAGGTACTATTCTTTGGACTGGAGCTTGGTATATGAATGCTAACCAAACCGCAACATTTTCTGAAAAAGTAAGTGATCAGCCAAGCGGTATATGCTTAGTATTCTCGGAATATTACGACGGTGAGGCTAAGAACCAATCATTTATCTCGTTCTTCGTTTCGAAGAAAGTAGTAGCTACTCATGCTGGAAAAGGACATTCGTTTGCTCTGTTTACTAGCACTTTTGGCTACGCAGGTACTAAATACTTGTATATCAGTGATGATAAGTTAACCGGTCATGCTAACAATGCTAATACCGGGACCGGAACAACTGGTATCAAATACACCAATAATCGCTTTGTTCTCAGATATGTCATAGGAGTTTAAAAATGATAAAAGGAGAGTGATTTAATATATGTGGCATAACACAATTTTGAAGGCAAGAGAGGTTTACAACATTAATGGGCATTAAAGCATCTGGTCAGATTACGATTGTAGATGTTACCGATGCCTATTCTGCACTTTTGTCCAGTGAAGGGTACACCTTTGTTGGCGATTCGACGGGTGCACCCTCTGGCCTAACTTGTACGACTCAAGTAACAGCTTACTGTGGCTCTCAGCAGTGTGAAGAAGTCAGAGTTGTAGCTGTTCAATGCCCGAGCGGCATTTCTGCAATCATAAATAATAATGGCGCATCTTCTCCTGTTATCACTTTTACAACTAATGACATAATCACAGAGACGACTCAAGCGACTATTCGCATTGTGGTTGACGAGATAACAATCACTAAAAAGTTCACATTCTCTGTGGCGATCCAAGGTAGTGATGGAGCGGATGGCAAAGGTATAAAAACTGCAGAAATTACTTATCAGATTGGCGAGTCTGGAACTACGCCTCCCGAAGGAACGTGGACGAAATCTATTCCCGAAGCAACCTCCGAGAAACCGTATCTCTGGACTCGCACTATTATTACTTACACCGATGACACTACATCCACGTCTTATTCTGTCAGTAGTACTCTTGACAGCGTGGAGATTGGTGGACGTAACCTTGTGAGCGAATATGACTTTACTCTTTCCACATCTGGCAACGAGGTCAGTTACACAGATGATGGTGAAGGTAATATTGCGATTATTAACCGAAATGAAGGCGCTATTACTGATGACGGTAATGGCAACGTCACAGTTGTTAACTCTATTGGTATGGGCATTACTGACGATAGCAATGGAAATGTAACGATTGCTATTGCTAGTTCTAGTGGCGAGACTGAAACTACAGGAGACGTCACATACAAATACTTCATCATTGATTCCGGTGATGCTAGCGATTTGACCGTGTCTGTCAGTTCGTCTTATGCTGCATCATTGTCTTCTCGTACTGGTGTATACGTTGTAAGTGCTTACAATGTTGGCACTGATAATGCGATCGGAACGATTCTCACAGCCGAAAATGAGCGTAGTATCGATGGTAAACGACATAGCTGCACAATGAACATCAGCGAAAAGACTAACCATCTTGTAGCAGTTAAGATTGCCATGAGCAGCACAAATGCAAATGAGAAGGGCATTACAATTAACTTCTCGTACCTCAAAATAGAAAAAGGAAATCAGGAAACCGACTTTACTCCTTCTCCTGAAGATACTGAGAATGCTATTTCTGATATCCGTGAATCGATGACAACTCAGAAAACTGAGATCATCTCGGATTGCAAGTCTATTATTCTTAGCGCTCTTGAGACTTATGTTGAATCTGGAGAGTATGACGAGTTTAAGCAGACTGTTAGTTCTCAGTTGGAGCTTCTTGCAGACCGTATCACGATGACGTTCAGCACCGTTAGTCAGCAAGTAACTGATGTTGATGGTGATATGCAGACGAAGTTCAATGAACTTTATAAGTACATCACATTCTCTGGTGAAAATGCAATTACAATCGGTTCTTCTGATAGCTCGATTAAGCTTGTTCTTGACAATGACCAGATTCTTTTCACTAAAGATGATGTTACGTTTGGCTCTTGGGATGGCAATAACTTCCACACTGGTAATATCGTTGTCGATGTGAACGAGAGAGCTCAGTTTGGTAATTTTGCTTTCCTTCCGAATTCGGATGGATCTCTATCTTTTGTAAAGGTGGGTGGCTAATATGGCTTCTAGTGGAAGTGTAAGTACGACCGGTTATGGTGGACGCCATTTAGTCCTCTCCTGGTCGCAGGTTTCTCAGAGTATTGCTAATAATACTACGACAATCTCTTGGACACTAAAAGGTGCTGGTTCGGCTTCTTTCTCATATTGTTATGCTAGAAACTTCACAGTAGTTATCAATGGTGTTACTGTGCTTAACTCGCAAGGAGATAGTTCTGAAGTTAAGCTTTATAACGGAACTGTTGTCGGCAGCGGTAGTTTGACTATTGCGCACAATTCAGATGGCAATAAGTCGTTTTCTGTATCTGTGACCGCTGGAATTTATGACTGGACACCTAATAAGACTGGGTCTGGTACATTCCAGCTTGATAGGATTCCTCGTATTTCTACTCTTAGTGCAAGCGATGGCACACTTGGAAAAGCACAGGCATTGACCGTTACAAGACAGAGCAGTAGCTTTACACATACAATCACGTATACTTGCGGATTAACGACTGGGACAGTAGCCACGAAATCTTCTTCAACAAGCATTAGTTGGACTCCTCCACTGGCATTGGCTAGTGAGAATACTACAGGTATAGTAGTTTCTCTGACTTTCGCTATCACTACATATTCTGGTGACACGAATATTGGAAACTCGACTAAGACAGTATCTTACTCTATTCCTGATACTGTTGCCCCTAGCTGCACAATCACCCTTGAAAGTGTTCCTATGATTACCAACTACTATGACTCTACTTGGTGGAATCAGCATCCCGTGTATATCCAGAATGTCACAAAGGTAAGAGCAAACGTTACCTTTACCGGAGCATATGGTTCTACAATTGCAACGTCTACAGTCAAAATGGATAATACCCGCTATAGTGGTCAGAGTGTAACTATGAGCGCACCTACTTCATACGGCAACGTCACAGTTACTGCTACTGTAGTTGACAAGCGTGGCCGAACTGGAACTGTGACTCAGACTATTAGTGTTCTTAAATGTCCGTTGTGTAAGATCACTAAGCTTGTTGGCGAGAGATGCAATAGCGATGGTACAGCGAACGATCGTGGATCTTATATTCGAGTGCATCCTGCGTATGAGTCCGGCTTCTGGAATACTGACTATGGCTACGATGATGGCAAGCCTGCAATCACCAAAGCCTATTACAGAAAGCATGGTAACTCTGCATGGACAGAGCTGTTTTCGATCGAAGCCCAAAAGTATTTCCCTAACTCGCTTGTTACAGATGATAGTATTAAGACCAAGGCAACATTCCAGGCAGACACAGAAAGCTCCTATGAGATCAAACTGACTGTCTATGATGGATTTAATACGGCCACTGCTACAGCCCAAGTTGCTACTGCCTATTCAATTATGCATTGGAAGGCAAACGGAAAGGGCCTTGGTATTGGTAAAGCTGCTGAGCTTGATGATACGCTTGATATTGGTATGAGTACCAAGTTCACTGGTGGTATTACTCCTATTCTTATTGAGAGTGGCACGGATCTTAACGATGTAGTGCTTCCAAATTTCTATTATGGAAATGGTGTGTCAGCTAATTTCTCAAACTTTCCAATTAGTTCAAGTGCTAGCAATGGCTTCTGCATTGAGGTGTTCAAAAGTGGCTCTCACGAAGTAAAACAGAGGCTGACAATAACTAACATATTTATTCCAGCTCGAACTCAAGTATTTGAGCGAATCCGAGGATTAGATACATCTGGCAATATTAAATGGAGCGCCTGGGTTTGCACATTTGAAACTGACAGCTCTGGTGCCTCTACCGATCCTTCCTTGACTGATTACGCTAAGAAGTCAGATCTTCCTACTAAAGTTTCCCAGCTTGAGAATGATGCTGGGTATGTAAAAGCAAATGAAGTACTTACTGCCGATGCTCTTAGCGACTATGCTAAGAAAACAGAACTCCCGACTAAAACCTCGCAATTAACAAATGATTCTGGATATATTACAAGCGCAGATGTTCCTACCAAAGTTTCTGAACTGCAAAACGATGCTCTATACCTCTCTGGAAAAGGATCTGGTCCTTTACCTGCAGGTTTCACTATCCAATGGAGCCAGATTCGAAATATTCCAGACGGAACTGACACCGCATATTAATTTTGAAAATTCCATCATTCCTACTAAGACTTCTGAGTTAGGGAACAATGCTAATTATATATCTAGTCTAACCGCGGTTGTTCTCCCGGCAATTATAACTAAATAGGAGGCGATAATTCAAAATGGAAATGAAAAGTCTAACTATAGGTGGAAAGACTTACGATGAATTTAATCCAGCAGCTGCTGAGATGAATAAAAAACTGGATAAAACCGGTGGCACACTTACTGGCAATGTTAATATGTTTGGCTATATACTTCAGACAGAGCAAATAGAACTCAAGACTGGAAATATTGATGGTGTTGTAATGTATTCTGAATCTACCGAGACTGATACCATTAACAAACCTGTTCTTTCACTCTATGGATCTAATGCAGATCAACCAGTCACTATTTTCAATGTCGAGACACCAACCCGACCCTATGAAGCAACTAATAAGAAGTACGTGGATTCGCTTTATGCGACTCCTAACAATGCACCTCTTACTTTTACTGGTGCTGTCGAGGCGTCTTACGATGGCACAGAAAACGTTACTGTGAATATTCCGAGTGTACAGGATATGCTTGCTGCGCTGCCTACATGGACAGGGGGTAGTTATTGATGGCAATTGACAAGGCTGTGGATTCCGGGGTACTTGATACTGCACTGACTTACACAGCAGAACGAATCCGCGCTAAGACCGGAAGCGCAGATAAGATAGCATGGGATGCAGCAAAAGGTTTTGGAGATGCGGTGGACGGGATCCAGGCGGGGGCGAGCACTGATTATTTTAAGCAGCGCCTAGCATGTAGTATGACAGAGTACACAGACAACGAGTCAACAAAGGCTGGACCGTACAGTTTTGCCGAACAGGCGCAACTAACCACTGTATCAATGCCGGAAGTAACTGATATTTGGCAATATTGTTTTCTAGATTGCGTGAAACTAACGAGCATATATTTCCCCAAATTGGCACTACTACGGCACCAAGCATTCAGAAATTGTTCTTCGCTCACGGAATTTGTATCTGGGGAATCGTTTAATTCCAGAATTGACTCTTCAACGTTTGAAGGGTGCACGTCACTGACAAAAGCGGATTTTAAGCATATCGATAGTCAGCAGGGATTTAGCTCCTACTCATTGGCGTGTGCGAACTTAGTAACTCTGATAATCAGAAATGCTGATGCAGTTCCGCCAGCTAGTTACTCAATTTTCGGTATCAACACAACAAAAATGAATAAAGGTGAGGGGTATATTTACGTGCCAGCCTCTATGGTAGATGCATATAAGGCGGCTACAAACTGGTCGAAGTATGCAGATCAGATCCGGGCGATAGAAGACTATCCGGACATTACAGGAGGGTAGATATGATAATCAGAGAGTTATATAAAACCCGAACAGATGGAGTGCGGCTGTACAGGACATGTTCCGATGTGGGCATGATGATCCAGCAAAATGAGACTGGAATGAAATATACAGAGGCGATTGATGTAGAAAACGCTCCGTATACATACACGGAGGTATCGGCGCAGGCTGAAAGTGTGTATGCAGAAGACGCCCTTAGAATCATCACAGGAGGTGTGGTATGACAGAGCAGCAGGCACGGAAATACCGTGAGATCATTGAAGCCGGGGCACAGGGGCTGACCGATGCAGAAGCGCTTACCGTTAAAACGCTGTATCCGGCGTGGGCAGCAGGTCAGAATTACACTGTGGGCTACAAAATCACCCATAATGGCAAGCTATGGAAAGTGCTGCAGGCGCACACGTCGCAGTCTACGTGGGTTCCTGGCGCTACCGGTACAGAAAGTCTCTATGCTCGCATTGATGAAGCGCATGAAGGTACAAAGTATGATCCGATTCCCTATGAGGGCAACATGACTCTCGAAAATGGTAAGTATTATACGCAGGGTGGTGTGCTCTATCATTGCACGAGAGACACAGGGAATCCAGTCTACAATGCCCTGAGCGAACTGGTCGGACTCTATGTTGAGGTAGTAAACCAATAAAAATATGAATTATTATTTTATTTAGAAGGAGGAATCTATTATGGATTTCACAGTGCTAGCTGACAACTTTGTTCTTGTTGTCATTATCGCATGTTTATGTCTTGGTTACATTATCAAGCATGCAAGTTTTATGAAGTGGCTACCGAATGATGATATTCCTGTTATTCTGGCAGTTGTTGGCGCAGGTCTGAACCTTGCTGTTAGCGGTCTCTCTATCGAATCTTTTGTCTACGGGGCCGTTATGGGTCTGGCTTCCACAGGTCTGCACCAGGGCTTTAAGAGATTCGTAGAGGGCAGCAATACAGAAGAGTAATCATATTTCGGAGGTGACTTGAATGAGTGTGTCCGAAATGGTAACCACTATTGCAGGCGGAGGATGTGGTATCCTTATTGTCCTGCTGTCACTTATCCAGATTTCCCCGATCAAATGGAATCCTTGGTCATCTATTCTTAAGAAAATCGGGAAAATGATGAATGAAGATCTGTCTACAAAAGTCACAAAACTCGAGGAAGGTCTTACAACATTGCAGAAGTCTTGTGACGAGAAAGCAATGAATGATTGTAGAACCAGAATTCTACGTTTCAACGATGAGATTCTTCATAAACAACGGCATAGCAAAGAGCACTTCGATCAGATCATAACTGATATTTCTGATTACGAGTCGTATTGTACAAAGCACCCAGACTTCAAGAACAATATTGCAAAGCTTGCGATCAAGAATGTTGAAGCTACATATACCAAATGCTTAAATGAAAACTCGTTTCTTTAATTCGCGAATTTAACACCTCCTTTAATGGAAGGAGGAATTGATATGACATATAAGCATATTGAAGCTAGTCGGGAAGCTCGCTTATGGCTTACGCAGATTGTACTGCCGATTGTTACGGTAGTCGCACTTGTGCCAGAAGCTCGTAATGCAGTCGTAACGACAGCAAAGAAAGCTAAGAAGAATATCGAGGCCAAGTTTTCGAAGAAGTAAAGGAAAAGGCTCTGTCAATTACGACAGGGCCTCTTCTTTTTGTCTCAGTATTCGTTTCTTTGTTTTGTGATACTGTGTTTGCTTCAAATATTCTTGTATTTGCTTTTCTAGTGTCTTACTCATAAACTCATCCTCGTGCTATCTTTTGCTCCTATGATTTGGATTCCATACGACTTACGCTTTTTATCACCATGCTCACCGAAATCTCCATAATATTCATCTATAGCGTTTTTAGCGCAATAATGATTTTTATATAGATTATCATCTTCTTTTATATTTACTTCCCAACCGTCAGGAGATCCAAAAATGTAAATATTTCTGTATTTGATTGGTTCATATTCTCTAGGTGTGCAACTATCTCTCCAAATTATTCTCATGACGCATCGTCCTTTCTTCCAATTATTTTTATTCCAAGCTCATGTCTCTTTGGATTAGCTTTACGAGTCTTGCCGCCTAGCATTTCGTCGATTGCGTTTAGAGCGCATTCTCTAGGAAAGTAAATGTTGTCATCTCCTGGCACATTCGTTATCCATCCTTTTCCGTATTGGCTCACAACATGGTCTCTGTACTGTAGGGTTATCCAAGGTTTAGTGTGAGGCGAACTATCTTTCCATACAATTCTCATTTATATTTCCTCCTATTAACCCCATGATGTGCATCAAGGGTGCGGAATATTTGATGGATCCTAAATTATATGACATTGTTTCAAAATGTTTTATAAATAATAAACGATTCGACACAGCAGAGATTGTCGTAATATATGAGGACGGTAGCCGTGAAAGAATATGGACTTTCAATCCTGCTAAGTACGATTTCGATTATAGATATTTTGTAGGAAAAACTAAAATAGAATCTGTATTTTATTGCGACAGAAAGAAACCTAGAATTAATTAAGCTGAACTCGCGAAATTAACACTCCATATTATGAGAAGAAATGGTTGGAATTTAAAAACTAAATTTTACATATGGAGGAGTTAACTATGACTAGCATTAGCTATCCGGAACAGATTACCACTGTTGACGAATACGGCTGTGTCCAGTCGGTTGAATTCATTTTCTAAAATTAGCATAAATTCAACCACTAACCAAAGATTAGGGAGTCTTAACAGATTCCCTTTTCTTTTTTTAGTTACAATTCGCGAAATTAACACTCCATATTATGAGAAGAAAGGAGTGTGTTTACTATGATGTATATTGCTTTTTTAGCTACGATATATGTTGGTTTATCTTTCGTTGAGAAGCTCACCAAAAAGGAAGAGCTGAAGAAAATGGAGGACGAAGCCAATGACGTACATATCGGCTAATGCAAATGCACGCAAACACAAATAAGCTAAAAGATTGAGATTGTATCAAGGTCTTTTAGTTTTTCTTTTCTAACCTAGGTTAGGCGCTTTTATTCTAGCTTAGAAATTCCGAATGCAGATTACGGAAAGCAATGTTATTTTTGTAAGGCGAAAATTTCCCGCCAAGGAATTTTTGAAAAATGTTTTGAAAATGAAAGGAGAATGTATGGAGTATTTGGCAATTGGAATCGCTCTGTTAGTTGGAGCTATCATTGGAGTATTCGTCGGAATCTTTATTGGAATGAGACGAATCGAAAAAGCAGTACAAGAGCAGTCAGTCGGTTATCTCAGAATTGATCGATCCGAGCCTGACGAACCACCAAGGCCATTCTTGGAGCTTCAGGGAGTCACGATCGACTCTATCTCTAAGAAGAACGTTGTGATGCTCAAGGTTGTTAACAAAAATTATCTTTCGCGCGATTAACAGGCTCTATTATGGGACGTATAAGTTCAACGACGTTAAAGGAGTGAATCAATATGAGTATGACTACGAAACTGCATATGGAGATCGAGGACAGACTTGATAGGGCAAGCGATATGGATCCTACTAGCAAGGAGTACGAAGCGGTAGTGAACAGCGTGACCAAGTTGATGGATCGAGCAATCGAGATTGAGAAACTCGAATCGTCTGAATCTCAGAACGAGAAACAGATGAAAGAGGAACGCAAGGCTCGACTGATTAAGAATCTTATCGACATTGGTGCGATTATTCTGCCGCTTGGCGTAACCCTGTGGGGAGTGAAAGCGAGCTTGTACTTCGAGGACGAGAACACGATCACCACGACTGTGGGACGGAAGTTCATGGACAAGTTGTTCAACTTTAGGAGTAGGAACTGACGTACGAAAGCAGAGGCTGTGGAAACATGGCCTCTTCTTTTTATCTAATTCACGACAATAACAGCCTCTATTATGAAAAGAGACGTTACGGAAACAACCGTTATAAATGTGCGACCGGCGACGTTGAAATAAGGTGTCACCCTTGAAGGTTTAGCTGACGGCTATCGAGGGACGGAGTGACTTAATTGTTAACAGGTGAGCAGCCTCTCTTTCTTTTATTTTTCACGAAATTTACAGGCCCTATTATGGAACGGAATGCAAAAATCAAGGAGGATGATTCAATGTTGTGGATTGGAATCACATTAATTTTGATCGGCGTATTTTTGGTTGGCAAGAGTTCTAAGTAAATAGCGGGGGCTTCGGTCCCTTCTATTTTTCGAAAGGGGTTTCCTAGTGTGAGATACCATTACACTAAACCAGATATGTATACTTCTATATATGGCGACACATACATTTGTAATCATCCTGTTTATAATGAGTGCACGCTATTCAAAATAAATGATAAAGGGTTAGCAGTAATACAACAGCGGTATGACGAAGAGACTAAATCAACATACTGGACAGCAATAGATCCATGGCTAATTGACGAGTTATATTTACATCATAAATTCGAAATATTCTTCAATGATCGTGCTGGTAAATGTAAGGATCGCCTATATCCAACGGTCTCTATAAGACAAATTATGTGGGGGCTCAAAATGAAACCATTAGCAAAAGAACGATGGGAAACTTCTTTTGATAGAAGGCTTGTCTAATTCGCGACATTAACAGCCACTATTATGGAAGGAGTTGATTAATAATGATCACATTTATTATTTTGCTCGTTGCGTTAATCGCCCTTGCGGTGGTTGGCTTGTTTGCTTCTATTGCAGCAGGAAACTGGTTTATCATCGTATTTGGCGACTTTATCGTATTCGGCTTAATCGTGTGGCTGATCATTACGATTGTCAAGCGACTTAGAAAGAAGAAGTGAGTCCTATAACAGGGACTCCTTCTCTTTATTTTCGTAAAAACCTTCACGAGATTAACAGTTCCTATTATGGAAGACATTATAAAGGAGGGTTTCAAAATGAAGCAATTTATCAAATATGCAGCAGTTGGATTGGCTGGATACTTTATTGGATTTTATGAGATGAAGTATGAGGTTGTGAAGGCTATTGCAAACGGATATATCGAAGCGGAGAAATCCGAAGAAAATGTCAAGGAGGAAGAGGCTCAGTAATGGGCTTCTTCTTTTTATTTTGGTTCGCGACATTAACAGCCTCTATTATGGAAGAACAAATAAAGGAGGAATTCAAAATGAAACAGTTTTGGAAGGACTATGGTGAACTCTGTAAGGAGACTGGCCGATTCTATAAGAAGCATTGGAAAGGTGCTATCGTATTGAATGCGGTTATCATCGGCGCAGAAATCGCATGGTTCAAGCACAATACTAAGAAGTTTGAGAAACTCACTGCAAGTTCTAACAAGGAGGAAGAGGCTCAGTAATGGGCTTCTTCTTTTTTGTTTTTGAATGGGGCTGAGAGTTCGCGAAATTTACAGGCGCTATTATGAGAAAGATAATAGGTCTGGAGAAATGATGGCATAAAGCCTGCATTATTGTGAAATATGGTTCGATTCCATAGCCTATTATTTTTCTTTTTGTTTTTAGCATGTACCCTAACCCAAGGAGTGGAGAAGAAAATGGATTTACAGCAATTCATTAAACGCAATGCATCGACAATATTAACTTATATAGGTGCAACTGGAGTAGTGACAACAGCAGTCATGGTAGCAAAAGAAACACCGAAAGCGTTATCGTTACTTGAAGATGCAAAAGAAGAGAAAGGAGAAGAGTTGACCAAATGGGAAAAAGTCAAAATAGCAGGCCCGGTTTATATTCCATCGATAATTACTGGAGCCGCTACAATAGCTTGCATATTCGGATCTAATGTAATTAGCAAGCATCAACAAGCATCTCTCATGAGTGCATATGCTTTGCTCGATACTTCTTATAAAGAGTATAAGAAGAAAACGGAAGAGTTATATGGAGCAGAAGCTGGAAAAAGCATTCGTGGTGAGATCGCGAAAGACAAGTATACAGGTGACGTAAATCTATCAGACAATAACAAAGAACTATTCTACGATTTCTATTCAGGAAGATACTTCGAATCTACTAAAGAAACCATCATGATGGCTCAGTATGAGATTAATAGAGCCATGTATATAAATGGCGCAGTTTGTCTCAATGAATATTATGAGCTTATTGGTTTGGAGCAGAAGCCGGAGTATGAAAATGTAGGATGGTCTTGCGGACAAATTGAGGAAATGTACTGGCACCCATGGATCGAATTTGATTATGAGGAGATAGTCATCGATGAGGAATCTGAAGAAAGTCAAGGATTGGAATGCACGATTATTCATTTTCCAATGGAGCCATATATTGGTTACCTCGATTACTAATTCGCGACATTAACAGCCACTATTATGGAAAGGAGTGTGTTCTATCATGGATAAGACGAAAGCTATCAAGACAGGTCTTAAGCTTGGAGCACTTGTGTTGGCGGGGGTTGCTACCCTTATCAATAGCAAGTTATCTAGCGACGAGATGAAGGAAGCTGTCGCTAAAGAAGTGAAGGAAGTCACTGCTAAGCAGGTAAAAGGGTCCTAATTGGACTCTTTTACTTTTATTTTTTTAAGGAGGAAAGTTAAATGAGTAAACTGAACATGGCAGCGGTATTTAAGAGCGTCAAAACTGTCCTATCTAATCACAGTCCAGAAATTTTAACAGGTCTTGGTATCGCTGGCATGATTACAACGACAGTCTTGGCTGTTTCTGCCACACCGAAGGCTTTGGATCTGATTGCTGAAGCCGAAGATGAGAAAGCTGCTAATGAACATAACGATCATCTTACCAAGGTTGAGGTAGTTAAGGCAGCTTGGAAACCGTACATTCCTGCAGCGATCACAGGTGTTACTTCTATTGCCTGCCTGATTGGTGCGAGTTCTGTTCATTCGAAGCGCAATGCGGCACTTGCTACAGCATATAACCTGTCCACAACTGCTCTTGCAGAGTATAAGCAGAAAGTTATTGAGACAGTTGGCGAAAAGAAGGAGCAGACTATTCGCGAAAAGGTCGCTAAGGAGCGTATCGAGAAAGAGCCCGTTAATCCGTCTACAATTATTGTAAGCGGAAATGGTAAAACTCGATGCTTCGACACGATTACTAAACGAAGATTCGTATCAGACATTGAGACAATTAAGAGAACTGTGAATGAGCTTAACCGGAGAATGATTAATGGCGAGGATTATATTTCTCTTAATGAATTCTATTACGCGCTAGACTTGGATGGAGTTAGTATTGGCGATGATCTTGGGTGGAACGTTGCACGAGGTCTGATTGAGCTTGATTTCAGTGCTCAGCTTGACACTGATGGAGTTCCTTGCATCGTTATCGACTATGCGGTTGCTCCGAAACGTGGGTTCAATAGCTGGCGATAATTCGCGAGATTTACAGTGCCTATTATGGCAGAAATACCAATAATTATTATTTCTAAAAGGAGTTTTAAACTATGGAGAACGAGATCATGAACTATGACGAGACTGCTATCGAGGAAGTCGAGAACGACAACAACGAAGTCGAAGTGAAGGACTCTGGCATGAGTACTGGCGTGGCAATGCTGATTGGCGCCGGCCTGACGATCGCTACTGGCGGTCTGATCAAGCTGGGCAAGAAGCTTGTCAACAAGTATAAGGCCAAGAAGGCTGAACAGAAGACTGAGGCTGAAGCGGATGAAGACTACGAGGTAGTTGACGAGTGATAGCCGTGGGCGTGTTCCAAGAGTAACCTACTTGAAGAGTAAGTTATTTGGAATTCGGCAAGATGGGGAGCATCCTTAACAGGGTGTTCTCCTCTTTCTATTTTTGTTTTGTGCTATATGAATAAATATTATTATAACGGTCCTGTCTTAGAATTTGAAAGGATCGTAGCTGATCATTGGAGCGGCTCTACTCGTGCACAGTCCGAAAAGAAAGCTCGCTGTAATCTGGCATATCAATTCAAAATGGAAACTGGAAGAATGCCAAGATCAAACATAACTATTCCTGGAAAGTTAAAAATTGTCGAAGGAGATGACTAATTAATGGGTGAACCCGATGTGACCAAGCTGTATGATAATTTGCCTGATAACTCCCATACCAGTCGAGCTGAGAAGCAGAAGCCGATTGAGGGAAAGCGAGCAGAAAAGGTCGTCCATGGAAAAGTAAAGACTAAAAAGAACAACACTCGAAAGCTGACAGATGTATTTATTACAGAAGATGCAGCCAATGTTAAGAACTATGTGCTATTCGACGTTATCGTGCCGTCTATCAAGAAAGCACTGTATGATCTTGTAGTTGGCGCACTTGATATGACGCTGTTCGGCGGACGTGGAGGTGGAAATAGCAAGCGCTCTATTTCTGATAAGGTCTCTTATAGAGACTATAACAGTATCAGCAAGCGAGATGAGCGCTCGTACGGAAATACTAGAACTACTTCTGGATATAGCTATGACGATATTGTTCTTGAAACTAGAGGAGAGGCAGAATCGGTGCTCTCTCGTATGGATGAGATTATCGAAGAGTACGATAGTGTAAGAGTTGCTGATCTGTACGATCTTGTTGGTATCACTGGCGACTACACGGATAACAAGTATGGATGGACGAATATTCGTAATGCAAGAGTTGTAAGAACTCGAGATGGCTACAAGATTGAAATGCCGAGAGCATTACCGCTTTGATCGGAAAAGATCAAAATCGTACTGAGGTAATAACTAATTGTTAAATTAAAAAGAAGGAGAATAACTAATTATGAATACTGAACTTATTAGCAAGGTAAGTAGATCTTTCCATAAGGTTGGCTTCAAGTTTAAGAAGCACAGCCCTGAAATTCTTGCCGTCACCGGCGTAATTGGCGTTGTGACGAGTGCTGTTATGGCGTGCAAGGCTACTACTAAGGTTAATGATATTGTTGATGAGACTAAGGATACTATCGAAAAGATCCATGATAGTGTTGGCAAGGGCCTCCATACTTCTGACGGTGAAGAATACACTGAAGAGGTCGCTAAGAAGGATCTTACAATTGTTTATACTCAAACCGGTCTGAAGTTCGTTAAGTTGTATGGTCCGTCCGTTGCTCTTGGTGTTGCTTCCATTGCTTGCCTGCTTGGCTCTAACCACATTCTTCGTAAGCGTAATATCGCGCTGGCTGCAGCTCTTACGAATGTTGCAACTAGCTTTAAGGAGTATCGTGGTCGCCTAGTCGATCGCTTTGGTAAGGACCTCGATCGTGAGCTGCGTTTTGGTGTTAAGGCTAAGGAAGTTGAAGAAACTGTCGTCGATGAAGATGGTAACGAAACTACTATTAAGAAAACTGTTGAGGTTGTTGACCCCAATACAGCGCACAGTCTTTATTCCATCGTGTTCTGCGAAGGCAACACTGGTTGGACAAGAAACGCTGAGCTTAACAAGGTTTTCTTGATCCAGCAGCAGAATTGGGCTAACGACAAGCTCAAAATGAACGGTGTCCTTACACTTAATGAAGTTTACGATATGGTTGGTGCTCCTAGAACTGCATACGGTCAGATTGCAGGCTGGGTTTATACTGACGATAACTCTATCGGTGATAACTTCGTAGACTTCGGCATTTTCGATGTGAACAATGAGAAGGCATGCGATTTCGTTAACGGTCGCGAGAAGAGTATCATTCTTGACTTCAATTGCATTGGTAATATCCTTGATTACATTTGAAGGTCGCCGCGCCTGTCCAATATGGGATTAACAGGTACGATGCAAGATATCTATGACTATCCATGGCTATTCCCAATTTAAAGTCATGGATAGCCTAAAAGGAGGACTACCAATGACAGGTAAAGAACTGATATTGTATATTTTGCAGAACAATCTTGAAAACGAAATCGTTATTAAAGACGGTATCTTTGTTTGGCTCATGAGTGAGGAAGAAGCTGCCGTTAAGTTTGGCGTCGGAGTAGCAACAGTTAAAGCATGGTATATTTGCGGAATGCTCAAGGGAACAAAAATCGGAGATCATTTATATTTCTTAAGAAATACTAATGATCCTAGGAAAAAGGATGATAAAAATGACTAATAAGTCTACAGTAGTTTCTTGTATGTTAGCAACTTTAGCAGGCGTGTGCTTTATCACTGGCATGACCCTTTTAACAAGCGAAGGGAGTGCAGCTGTTAATGGAACGTACAAAGAGATTACTAGCAACAATTGAGCATCTGGTTGCTACTAAAAGTAAGCGACATATTGTTGGCGGAATATTACTGAGCACTTCTATATTTTTAGGAGGTTTAGCAGTGACAGTTCTGTCAACTAGAGTCGAAGAGAAAGACGAATATGACCAAATCTATCTTGAATGAAATGGAGGAAAACATGAATCGTAGTGCATTATGCAAGATTCTAATGTTTGCTGTTGGAGCCGCTGTTGGCTCCGCAGTTACTTGGAAGTTCGTAAAGACGAAGTACGAACAGATTGCTCAGGAAGAGATCGATTCCGTTAAGGATGAGTATGCGAACCTGATGCAGAAGACGAGAGATATGCTCAAGGCCAGCATTGCCGATAAGAAAGATGAGCCTGAGCAGGACGATGATGATTATCCCGATGACGATGAGCGAGATCTCACTCCGCATGAACAAGACATGATTGAGTACTACAAACTTACAAGTAAGTATCATAAAGAGAAAGAAACTTCTGAAGAAGATACTGAGAATATTGAAGAAGGAGGCAACAGGGGCGAAGAGGGAGAGGATGAGAACGATCTTGGTTTTCCTTACGTCAATCCGCCGTATGTAATCACAGCTAATGAATTTAATAGTAGTCCTCCGGGCTATAATACACAGCCTCTTGATTATTTTGCTGACGGCGTGTTGGCAGATGGTTGGGGTATGCCTCTCGACATTGAGGAGACTATTGGCGAAGATGCACTTGAACATTTCGGTGATGATCCGGATGAGATTCTTTACGTTAGAAACGAACGTAAAGAGATCGATTACGAAATCACACGAGATCCTCGAACCTATGATGAAGTTCGCAGAATGAATCCGGACCCCTATTACGGACGATATGAGAATTGAAGATCAGGTAAAATCTGATTATTTTGAGTGGATGTATAAGCTTATGTGCGGAGGACGCTTCGCAAGTTCTATATCTTATAGAAAGCTTTTTACATTTCTTCATGATACAGAGTTTACCTATTTCGTTCCGCATGATGAGAACAGAGCGGAAGACGGTATCGATTTGCGGTATCGTTATTGTATTTACCATGATTGCGAGAATCTAGAATATTGTTTAGATGGGCCCTGCAGTGTTCTTGAAATGATGGTAGCACTTGCAATCAGGTGTGAAGAACGTATCATGTGCAATCCTGAGAAAGGTGATCGTACTGCTCAATGGTTTTGGGATATGGTGAGCAGTTTGGGATTAAGTTCCATGACTGATTATAATTTCAATGAAGGAATTGTAAGTGATGCAGTTTGGAGATTACTGAACCGTAAATATAACCGAAACGGTAAAGGCGGTTTGTTTACAGTTCGAGGTTGGAGACGCGATGCTAGAGAAGCCGAGATATGGCATCAGCTCATGGCGTACTTGAATAGTCTAGAGTGAACTAACAAGAAAGGAGGCTACAGAATGTAATGCTCGATTTTTTCACAGTATCGACTCGCGTCAAGAAGCCTGGGTATACGGAAATTTACCCTAAGTTCTTAATTAAGCATGTAGATGATCTCATGATCAGAGGCGGAGACTTCTATGCTGTGTGGGTCGAAGATCGAGGCTTGTGGTCTACAGACGAGCAGGACGTTGTGCAGCTGGTAGATCGTGAGCTTACTAAGTACGCTGAAGAGCACAAAGGCGAAATCGATGGCAGTGTACGAATTTGTTATATGCGAGATGCTGAGACCGGAGTGATCGATGGCTGGCATAAGTATTGTCAGAAGCAGTTACGAGATTCTTATCATATGTTGGACGAGAAACTCCTGTTTGCTAATGACGGTACAAATAAGAAGGATTATTCCAGCAAGAGGCTTAGCTACCCTCTTGAACCTGGAGAATGTCCTGCTTATGAAAAGATTATTTCTACACTGTATACCGAAGAAGAGCGACATAAGATTGAATGGGCTATCGGTGCTATTGTTACTGGAGATTCTAAGACTTTGCAGAAGTTCTTGGTTCTTTATGGTGGCCCCGGTACAGGTAAGTCGACTATCTTGAACATTATTCAGGATTTGTTTGATGGTTACCATGCTGTATTTGATGCTAAGGCTCTTGGCTCTGCTAGTGCTCAGTTTGCACTTGAACCGTTTAAGAAGAACCCTCTTGTTGCTATTCAGCATGATGGTGACTTGTCTAAGATCGAGGATAACACTCGTCTTAACAGTGTGGTTTCTCATGAATGGATGAGCGTGAACGAAAAGCATAAATCTCAGTATGAGAATCGTTTTGTTTGCTTCTTGTTTATGGGTACGAACAAACCTGTCAAGATTACAGATGGCAAGTCTGGTATTCTGCGACGTTTGATTGATGTTACTCCGTCTGGTAATAAGATTCCCATTCGAGAGTACAACAAACTCATGAAGCAGGTGCAGTTTGAGTTAGGTCCAATTGCTTGGCATTGTAAGGAAGTATATTTGTCTGATCCCGGCCGGTATGATGAATATATTCCTACATCAATGATGAGTGCATCCAACGATTTCTACAACTTCATGATTGATTCGTATCATATTTTCAAGAGAGACGATGGAACGACTCTTAAGGCTGCTTGGGAGATGTACAAGACTTATGTTGATGAAGCAAAGGTCCCGTACTCTCTGTCTAAGATGCATTTCCGATCTGAGTTGATGAATTATTTCCGAGAGTTCAACGAACGGTTTACAAGCGACACTGGTGAACGCGCTAGGAGCTATTATAGCGGTTTTAGAACTGAAAAGTTTGAAACTGGTGAGAGTAAACCTGAAGAAGAATCTGCGAAATCTGAAGGAGAGACTAAAGAGGCTACGGACGAGAAGCCTATTCCCGATTGGCTCAAAATGGAAGCTCAACCTTCTATTTTTGACAAGGAATGTTCCGATTGTCTTGCTCAGAAAGCTACTTCTAAGGAAACTCCATCTCGGAAATGGGATGATGTCAAATCTACTCTAGCCAAAATGGACACTTCTAAGCTGCATTATGTTAAAGTCCCTGAGAATCATATTGTCATAGACTTTGATATTCGTGACGAAACTGGAAAAAAGTCTTTCCAAAAGAATCTCGAGGCGGCAGAGAAGTGGCCTCCTACATACGCTGAGTTAAGCAAGAGCGGAGCAGGTATTCATCTTCATTATATTTATAGTGGAGATGCGAGTAAATTAAGTCGTATCTATGATGATGACATTGAGGTCAAAGTATTCACCGGCAAGAGCTCGCTTAGAAGAATGTTGACTAAGTGCAACAATCTTCCTATCGCAACTATCAGCTCTGGTTTGCCGTTGAAAGGAGATGATAAGAGTTTGGTCAACTGGGAAGGTATAAAGAATGAGAAAATGTTGCGCACAATGATTAAGCGTAACTTAAACAAGGAATACCATGCAGCAACCAAGCCTAGCGTGGATTATATTGCTAAACTGCTTGATGATGCGTACAACAGTGGCATTGGCTATGATGTCAGTGATATGAAGAATGAAATCTTTGCCTTTGCTGCTGGCAGTACAAATCAAGCAGATTATTGCATTAAGCTTGCTAACAAGATGAAGTTTAAGTCGAAAGATATTAGTCCGGCTATGGACTCTGATAAGGATGAATTGGTCTTCTACGACATAGAGGTATTCCCTAATCTGTTCCTTGTTAACTGGAAAGTTGCTGGTGAAGGAAAACCTGTAGTTCGAATGATCAATCCGAAGCCTAAGGACATTGAAGATCTTCTGAGATTTAAGCTGGTCGGCTTTAATTGCAGGCGTTATGATAATCATCTACTTTACGCGTGCTTAATGGGCTATGATAATGAGCAGCTTTATGATTTGTCTCAAAAGATAGTCGGTGCCAAAAAGGGTTCCAAGGGTGCTTTCTTCGGAGAAGCATACAATATTTCATATACAGATGTGTATGATTTCTGTTCTAAGAAGCAGTCCCTTAAAAAATGGGAAATTGAACTAGGTATTCACCATCAGGAACTTGGTTTGCCTTGGGACAAGCCTGTGCCCGAGGATATGTGGGAAACTGTAGCGCAGTATTGCGATAACGATGTTTACGCAACTGAAGCAGTCTTCAATAATCGTCAGGCAGACTTTGTTGCTCGGCAGATTCAGGTTGATTTGGTCAAGCTTCTGCATGGCGTTACTGACGTATCAGTGAATGACACAACCAATACACTTTCTACAAAAATTATATTTGGCAATAATAGAAAACCTCAGGGTGTGTTTAATTATCGTGATATGTCCAAGCCTGTTGACAGCGATCAGTATGAAGAATACAGAGAAAAGTTCGGTTCGGATTATATCTTCAGAGTATTTGATGATAATGGCATTCCTCAGTATCGTGATTACATTCCTGGAGAAAAACTTCCCGACGGATGGAGTATTCTGCCATTCTTTAAGGGCTATGAGTTTGATCGCGGTAAGTCGACCTACATGGATGAAGAAATCGGTGAAGGTGGACGAGTATATTCTGAGCCTGGCATTTATGTTGACGTGTGGGATGGAGACGTTGCTTCAATGCATCCGCACAGTGCAATATTTGAATGTGTCTTTGGTCCAGAATTTACTAAACGCTTCCAGGATATTGTTGACGCTCGTGTTGCCATCAAGCACAAAGATTTCGAAGCAGCAGGTAAGATGCTGAATGGTGCGCTTAAACCATATTTGAATGACGAACAGGCTGCAGACCTTGCTCAGGCTCTGAAGATTGTTATCAATTCTATTTATGGTCTTACTAGTGCTTCGTTCGAGAATCCATTCCGAGATCCTAGAAATATCGACAATATTGTTGCCAAGCGTGGTGCACTGTTCATGACGCTTCTTAAGAGTGAAGTTCAGAAACTTGGTTACACAGTTGCTCATATCAAAACAGACTCGATCAAGATCCCTAATGCTACTCAGGAGATTATCGACTTTGTTACTAAGTTCGGTAAAGAATTTGGGTACAAGTTTGAGACAGAAGCGGACTTTGATAAGTATTGTCTTGTTAATGATGCTGTGTATATTGCCAAGTTTAAAGAACCTCTTAAGGATAAGAAGACTGGCGAGGAGATTTGGTGGACTGCTACTGGCGCACAGTTTGCAGTTCCATATGTCTTCAAGAAGTTATTTAGCAAGGAACCTATCGAATTCAGTGATATGTGTGAAACTAAGGCTGTAAGCTCTGCTTTATATTTGGATATGAACGAAGCTTTGCCCGAAAATGAACATGACTATCACTTTGTTGGTAAGATTGGTCAGTTCTGCCCAATTAAGCCTGGCTGCGGTGGTGGCGAACTTGTCAGAGAAAGCACGGATAAGGAAGGTAACGTTAAGTATTCTTCGGCTACTGGTGCGAAGGGTTATCGTTGGCTTGAATCCGAAACTGTTAAACTTCTTAACAAGCAGAAAGAAATCGATCGCTCTTACTATGACAGCCTTGTCGATGGAGCAATCGAGACTATTTCTAAGTACGGTGACTTCGAACGATTTGTTGCGGATGAACCGTATGGTCCGATTGCTGGAATCGATTTTCCCCCTGATGAAGATCCTCCTTGGTATACCGATGAAGAACTTCAAGCAATGACGTCGGAACATGACGACGCCTTCAGAAAACGCTAACCCCAACAAACTATTAACCTACAAAATTTATTATTTAAAAGGAGATTATTAACTATGCATGTGACTTTTGCGCCTAAGGGTATTCTTCAGATTGATGACATTGACGGCCGTCAGATTATTTTCAAGAACTTTGAAGGTAGAGGCGACAAGTTTAACCGTGAAGGCGATCGTAACTTCTCTCTGAGAATTGACAACGAAGACACTGCCGACGCTCTGGTTAAGGAGGGTTGGAATGTCAGAATCAAGGAGGGTCGTGATGAGGATGAAGGTCCTTTCATGAGACTTCCCATCAAGGTCAAGTTTACCAACTATGGTCCCAATGTGTATCTGCGCACTGGCGATCGTGTGAATGAACTAAATGAAGAGAGCATCGCCTGCCTGGACAATATCGAGATCGAATCTGTCGATATGGATATTCGTCCTTACGACTGGGATGTCAATGGCCGAACTGGTCGTACGGCATACCTGCAGTCTATGGAAGTTGTTCAGCGAATTGACCGTTTTGCTGCTCGTCATGCAAATAATGAAGAAGTGCCGTTCTAAGGAGGTATAAAAATGCTCGCTAGTATGAGAATGACTATTGTAGCTGACAGCATCGTTGATGAGAATAGAATTGCATCTTTTGGTGCGGTTCTTAATCTGGACGATATGGAAGTCAGTCTTACTAATCGCTATATCGACAAAGAAGCCTGCAAGACTCATAGAGATCTTGTCCGTAAGGATCAGGCAGCTTTTGAAGATATGGTGTATGATCTTCAGGATCGTATGAAGAAATGAACCTGTAAGAGGGCTCGGGCTTAATTGCTCGGGTCCTCTTTATATTTCCGGGTGTAGCTCAGTTGGTAGAGCGCTTGATTTGGGATCAAGAGGCCGCAGGTTCAAGCCCTGTCACTCGGACCATTCGCGAAATTCACAGTCCCTATTATGAGAAGAGTATGATATACGGAATTCGAGTAAAATCGAATCGGTTGAGTTCGGCACCGTTGGGCCGCAACCCATACTCTTCTTTTTTATATTTGGGCCCTTAGCTCAATTGGTTAGAGCACCCGGCTCATAACCGGACGGTTCTGGTTTCGAGTACCAGAGGGCCCACCAGATAGAGATGTTGCCAAGTGGTTAAGGCACTAGACTTTGACTCTAGTATTCGTAGGTTCAAATCCTGCCATCTCTGCCATATAGGACTAGTCGCCCTATGTATATAAATAGCGGCTTTTATATTTGCCGGATTAGCCCAATCGGAAGAGGCAACGGATTTAAGCTCCGTACAGTAAGGATTCGAATTCCTTATCCGGCACCATTATTAGAACTTGCCATCATAGTGAGTTCATATAGGTAGCGTTATTTACGTTCCCTTAGTTTCAGGATGGCGAATTTTATATGGAATTGAAAGGAGATTTTATGGAAAAGATTTTTGAACTCTGCAAAGAACGTGACATCCGGTGTCATTTCAGTTATTGGAAGTTCGACGATTCTATTCACTTTATTTTCACGAGAACATTCGCCGATCAAGATTGTAGGCTTATGCAGGTCGTTCCGGTCAAGGATATTAATAATAATTCTCATATTGTCGAACAGTACATTGTAGAACTTATTGAAGACAAGCTGTCGGATGAGAATTGTAGAAAAATGATTCTCGACAAAATCCAAAAGCTTCTCTGAAATCTATTTTTATATTTCCGTCAGAGTAGTCGAATTGGTAGAGACGCTAAGACAATAGGTGCTTCGTACGTGGTTTCGATCCGTACTTCATATGAAGAGGATGCCACAGAAGATATTGCAGGTTCGAATCCTGCCTCTGACACCAAAACTAACCCACACAAGGAGTGGAATAATCATGAAAAAGCAAGAATATTTGGATTTAAAGAAGAGACACCAGAAGGAATTCGAGGATTTTCCAATCGCTTATGCTTTTAACGATGAGCAACTAGAAGAGGCTCTCGAGAAACTTGGAGCCACAAAAGAAGAATGCGTAACTGTATTCGGTCATGGGGATATTGTCAAACGGACCGATGTTAAAGCTTTATTAGCGATGATGAAGCGACATGACAAGGAATTGAAGCAGAAACTCAGAGACGACATAGAGTTTGCAGAAGCGGCGTTTCTATATGAGATGGACAACCATGAATATGCGATTAATTGGAGCGCAGATGAAGATGTTCTAGCAGCTTTTGCTATTACTTTTGATTTCATTCGAAAATACGGTCTCCAAATGGCATATGATCGAGCTCGTAACAAACATATGAGAAATGCTCAAGAATGGGGCATGATCTAATATGGAGAACTGGAAAACATACGAACCAAGATTCAGATATATGATGTTAAGCCGCATGAAGTCAGACTGTGATTATTACCTAGGGAATGGTAACCGTTACGCAGAACATCTTTGGGCGGGTAATGAAGCAAACCAGATTGCAAATATGAAGGCTCTCTGGGAAACTTTTGAACCTGAAGATAGTCCTGAATGGCTAACTAAAGATGAGCTAAAAGACTATGCTCGTCAGATGGGTGTTGATCTCAATGACTGGTAAGAAACGCTGGGGCTGTCAAGTAGATAAGAGAACTGCTGAGATCTACAAACAATATTTTAGAGAGAATGATATTTACTTTGAACCAAGTGAGGCTTTTGACTTGGTTCATATTTCTTTCATGGTCACTGACGAAGAAATGGACAAATTAACTAAATGGATTAAAACAAATCCATTCAAATAAAAGGAGAAATGAATTATGTATAACGAAGTTTACAATGATATTTTCATCTATGTACATCTGCTCTACTCTAGAAGATATATCAAGCAGTTGGTTTACATCTATTTGTATGTCTTCTAATGCATTTATGGTATTTATAAGCCCTGAGTATTGCTCTTTCGACATCTCACCAGTTACATACTTATCTCCACTAGTCGCAACTAATGCAGATAATTTATTTGATGCAACATTATTAAATTTATTCATTTTAGATGCTGAGAATTCTTTTTCTAGATCTTTATAGTAATCATATGCTTGTGCATATTTTCTGCTAGATATATCATCTACTAATATATTAGCTTCTTTTTTTACACTAAAGTCTGAGTTACTAATAAAAAGAACTATTAAAAGTATTAAAAAAGCCACCAATGACAAAGATAGACTGACCAAATATTTTTTACTTGCCCTAATATTGTCAAT